>Ga0325405_1001048_pt1 | contig 27871 bp, 13 predicted proteins | sample PopdelMetagenome_21_FD_205663 | JGI IMG/M metagenome (GOLD analysis project Ga0325405, IMG submission 205663) | Populus deltoides microbial communities from Bellville, Georgia, United States - Xylem-Control-R2 | ecosystem: Host-associated > Plants > Phyllosphere > Stem > Wood/Secondary xylem...
AAAAGTTATTAATTCAATAATCATGTTGACAATGAATGCTTGCACCCAAAGGACTCATTTGTCTTCTGTTGTTGATACAGATCTTCAAGTATCTGGATTCTCTACACGTGGAGGATTCCAAAGATGTGAAGTCAGGGTATTCTATAACATTTGTAAGTATTTTTTGCCACCCTTTCTTTTTGGGGGTCACTTGATTAATGTTGCTCTTGTTTCTGGAATGGATTCTATTGTTTTTCATGAGCAGTTATTTAATTTTTATTCATTTCTTCTTTTCAGATGCTATTTATCTCATATTTTGCTCTCATGACCTTAGTGTTGATGAATTACTGCTGATGATTTTCTTGTCTTTCCTTTTTCTCTCTTATCACTCTAACTTTCAGAACTTCAAAGAGAATCCTCATTTTGAAGATACAAAGCTGATAAAAACCTTCACATTCTCTGATGAGGGTACAACTAAGATAACTGGTACAGACATAAAGTGGAAGGAGGGCATGGTAATGCTTATCTACAATCTCTGTGGCATCCTTTACTCTTTCCTCTCTTGCCTGTGTTTATGTAGAAAGTTGATTGTGAATTCTATCATGTGAAGGGCACTGCAAATGGAGGCAATCATGAGAAAAAAGGAAACAAACGACCTTTGGCTGAGTTGAGGTTATTCTCTAACCATTCTTTGCTTTATTAAGCCATTTGTTGTTATAAAAAAAGAGAGGTACAGCTAATTTCATATTTTATGCTTTGTCACCAAAAAGGTTTGCTGAGGCATGGGCATAAAAGCAACATGTGTTTTATGGCAACGAGTTGCAAAATCTTCTATGATTTCATAATATTAATTGAGATATCTAATTAATTATACATTAGTATTTAAGGGAATAAATACTTAATGTGCCAAAACAGTAACCTACCTTTGTTGTGCTCAACTTGGAGTAGGTTAATCAGAATTCAGATGCCAACTTCTAAGCTAAAATATTTATCTTGCATGCTTCAGTTGGTGGAGGGAGACAATTCAACCTTTATTTCAGAAGCTTGTTGATGTGAAACATAAATCCATTAACCTGAAAATCTATAAATTTGTTAGGTAGTCTATCCTTCACAATTTCATTTGGCTTGCCAGACCACTTTACTATGCCCCTCCACCTGTATTGGTCATGTACGGAATGGGGAGCGACTGTAGAATTTTGTGATAAGCAGCATGTATGCTGTTGTTTGGAGGTGCCTAATTGGAAACTGAATCAACCTTTATCAATTAAACAGTTTCTGTGAGCTTTAGATCAGTATTTTTGTCTCTATATGGACCTCTGGCTCGGGGGATTTTCGAGGAGTGTTTTAGTCAATGTTTCAATGAATTGGAAAACCCTAGTGTTTCAGGGGATTTTCGAGGAGTTTTTTAGTCAATGTTTCAACGAATTGGAAAGCCCTAGTGCTATCTCACTGTAGGATTATGCCTTAGCCTTCCTGTTTCAATTGCTCACTCTCTATTGATGTCATTTAAAAACAAAGGCTGTATCACCTAGGACAAAATGGAAAGATATTTCTCATGTAATCTGATACTGGGATCTGATCTGCTATCTTGTGATTTGTTGCTCTTTGGTATCTACAATTTCAGATTCTTGAACCTTCCAATACAAAATATAAAAGCTATTTAATTTGAGAGCTACTCTAGAACTCTATGATTATTCTCATTCCTCAACTTAAATTGCAGAGACAGAAAACATTGAGAGAGCAATTATCTTTATATATATGGTTACTGTTTTTATTTCGCTGTATATGTTCTCATTGATGCACTCATCAATTATTTGATGGTGCAGCTTCTTCAGTTGGTTTGCTGAAACTGAACAGAAGGAGATCACTGAGCTTCATGATGAGGTATGAGATGCCCTTTGCTTTATTAATTTCACATGTAGATAGTGTAAATTGATGATTTGATAGTTTGTGTTCTGTTATGCTTGACTCTATTTTAGTGTATAAATATGTTCAATTTTTCACCTACATTAGCTTAATCTGGGACAATTGGATTAAAGTTAAACTGCTTCCATCTAGTTCTTACTGTCTTACTAATTTTGATTTTCCTCCAAAATTGCAGGTTGCAGAGATAATTAAGGAGGACTTGTGGCCTAATCCTCTGAAGTACTTTAACAATGTATTGGTTTTTTAATAATTTTTTTTTTTATCATAGATTTTCATTTCATTCTGTTCACATTTTCTGCCTTTTCTTTTTTAGAAATATGTTAATTTTTCAAGTCACTCTATTTTATTGTTTCAGGAAGCTGATGAAGAGGATTCTGATGCAGATGAAGATGAAGAGGTAATGAAGCTAAGATTTCAATATATACATCCTTGCATGCACATGAGAGCACTTCCACATGTACACTATGCATGCATGTATATATATGTGCGCGCGCGCACGTGTGCATGCATGTGTGTCTTATAGTTGGGCACTGTTTGATGTTTGCATTTAGTCACTTCATGGTCTTTCTTGTTGTTTACATGAAAACTGAGTTTTAGGTACATTTTTTAGCTCCTTCAATCTCAGAAAGAGAGAGAGTAAGTTTTTTCATATTAGGGTGAAACAAATACTTGAAAGTAGAGGGGACCGAGACTGGGGCAAGTTGGGGAGGAGCAGAAACTGGATCTGATGAGCGAGCAACTGACCTGTAGGAGTTCTATATGTAGCCAAGGTCCATAGAAATAGCATATGCATTTATGCGGATTCTAGTTCCATGAAATTTAGTGCTTTATTAAACACTGCTAACATCAAATGATCTAACATGGAATGTTTTATTTGCTATGGGCAATGGGGAACATGTTTGTGTGCTGCTGCAACTTTAAGTTCTGTTAATCTGTTCTGATGGAGATCAGAACTAATTATTAGAAGTGATTGCAGTCTAGAATATTAACAGAAACGCAAGCATTCTTTTTGAGGCTTAAGCATAGCACATGAATCTAAGTTTGGACAAATAGCTTATAATCATAATCACTGTACTTCAATTCCTTATAAATTGAGGGTTATTTAAATTATGATTGAATAGTAGTGGTTTCTGCACCAGCGTTCCCCCCTACCAATCATTGAACTGTGCATGTGTATTTGTTTGCTTCTCAACGTCATATTCCCTAACGTTGGCACTTTGATAGTCCTAGTCTCCCAATTGCATTTCCACTCATATCTTTTTAGCTTTGAAAGAGTCGGAAATTGCAATAATAAGTTGTTGCTGCTACTTTTATGGTTTGACAATGCTGTGCATGTCATCTTGACATGAACGATGTCTGTCTATAGGAAAATGGTGATGAACAAGATGACGACGACGACGACGACGACGACGCTGCTGAAGATGACAATGAAGATGATGATGCTGAAGATAATTGAAATTTCTCTTGCTTTTGTGGTTTTCTTGTCAATGAGGGACAAAGTACCGAACTAGATAAAGGAAGTGGAATAGCTAATGATGTGGAGCTACCTGCGGTTTTGAATATTTTTAGCTTTTCAGAGTTTCTTTCATCGGATTCTTAAAAGATTTTTCATCTAGCTACAGAACATTTTTTAGATCATGCTTTTATCTTCTATATATAAAAGTAGCTGATATTTTTATAACTGTTGCTAATTATCTATGGTAGATACTTTGGTTATTTCTTTATCTTTTATTGTTGGATAAAAAGAGGAATGTATTAATAGAAAGAACAAAAAAAATCAGAAATAAATTGAAGTACCCGTAAAGAATAGGAGGGAAAAAAAAGAATACAAATCGGCAGATGAGGGATTCTCCATCGAGTAAGAAAGAGAACAGAAAATGAAATAGGAAATGTATTTCGTGAAAATGTCATGATAAACCCATTGGGATTGGCATACCACCTCCTCTCCATAGAGAAACTTCTGGAAATAACATTATTATTCACTAATACATTCCCTTTAATGTCCCCGAGAAGGATTGAACAACACCTCTCACATTTTCTTACTTGCATTTTAGTCCAGGATGACACGACATGGTACTCTACTCAACGTGAGAAAACTGATTCTACCTCCTGTTGATCAGTCTTGTTAAGATGCCTGCAACGAACATTTGAAAAAAAAAATACCAGAGAAGACCAAGAGAAGGTTCATCCTCCTGAGAACTTGGGTCGGGGTCTAATAAGTAGCAAAAAGTTTGGAAGCACTTGCCTCACCAATTGGTTTTCATGGCTTGGACGTGGGACCTCTTGTCCCACCCGGCAGGTCGCAAGTTTTAAGGTCAGGTTCGAGAAAACAAATAAAAACATCATATGCAAGTGTTGGAGCAGCTATACCTAGAAGGATATATAGAAGGATTCGTGGATTGGAAAGCAGCACTAGTTTTCTGAAGAGCATTAGTTTTCTCACCATCTGTGAGCACCCGCATCCCTTTTTTTGTTTTTTGTTTTGCTGACAAGAAATGCCTCTGTTGCCTGAGTGCTGCAAAATCAAATCGTTGAGTTGTGAAGCAAACCCATTTTAAGATATGGAAAAGCATTAAAAACACATCGCAAGCACTTCAATTGGTCTCATATAAAACATTGTGCAAGTAGCAATATCGTACCATCTTGCTTCAACACAGATGATACAGCGCCTATTGAAGTGCTCTCAATTTTACTAGTAAAATTGAGACTTATCCTCTTATGATGCTGAGGACATGGGAATGGGAATTTCTCTTTTGTTTTCCTGAGTCGGGGGAAATCGTAATGATTTGAAAAGAGACATCATCATGAGCTTCTTCTGTCAGTGGTTCTTGAAGCTGTCCCTCGACATCAGGCTCCATGTCATTGGTTATGCTCTTGAACAATTCTATTTCCCACGCAGCACCAGTAGGAATCTCAAGGAGTACCTTATTTGGCAGACAATTTCCCTACTACCTCACAAACTTGTCTGGAATTCTCTGAAAAAAGCTTCATAAATTAGCAAGTCTAACCCAATAATTTGGGTGCAAAACCATGCAGTTCCCGAGAAATTACTACCCTAATCCAAAATGGAAAAAGAAAATAAACTCTCTCCATTTTCTATTGTTGTGTCAAATTCCTCCATTACAATTTATAAAACAACTAGGAGAAAGAAAAGAAACACCTACAAGCTTCCCATCATCAACAGCATCATGGAGAATTATCTTGAAGCCTATCTGCCTTAAAACTAAAGCATCCATTGTTTCTGTTGCATGGAGAATCCATTCTTGAGAACCTTAAATGTTAGCTTTAAATTCTTTCAAAGAGGGCCTATGTCTAATCTTAAAAAAAGAAAGGGAAAAAAAAAAACGCCAAAAGCATCATGAACTTGGCTCGCACACAGAACCACAACGAGCAAGAAAATAGACAAACAAAAGGTAACCTTGTGTTGAATTATTTTCTTTTTACTTCCTTTCTCGAAAAATTTAGATTTTCTTGGACATGTTGAGGAATGAGTATTTGTGTGACAAGAGTATTTAATTGATTAATCTCAGGACTAAGACTAAGACCAGAATAATCATGCGGCATGAAGGTACTTAATTAATTACATTAGTGTAACTAAACAGCCACAATTTAGTTGATATATATAGTAACTAAACAGCCACAAAAGTTTAATAATTTACTCTGTTATGCTAACTATTTGATACGAATGATGATTGTTTTCAAACGTTAGGCAGAATATGAATGATTTCTAAATAAATCCATGTTTGCTACATTTCCTTGATCGGTTTGTCACGTCTTTTTGGAGAACCCAAAACTCATTCCAATGTTCTGTCCTATCGATCCAACAAGATTAAATTGCACTCAATTGTAATATCATTACCTATTATTGAAGATGAAGATATTAAAGGAATAAAAAACGTTGAAATAAAAAAATAATTTATTTTATGAAATCTTTAAACTCCTGAAAGAAAAAAACATTATATTGGATATGATGCGGTTTATAATCAACTATACAAACCTTTCACTTTTGTTTTAGAATTATAACCTATAAACTATTATTTATCTTTAAAAAAAAGATTTCAATAAAATTTTTTAATAAAACTCTATATGAGATATGGAATAATAGGAGACCAATCTTATTATACTTAAAGATTTGAGAATAACTATAATTTTTAGGTAATATTCGTATAAATTTTAAACAACTAATTATAGACTTCATTAAGTTTAATAACTTTTTTTTTTTAAAAAGTATTTTTTACTTAATGATATGATAATAAAAATAGGCATTCCCAAAATTAAGCACCAACTAAATGTAAAGATGTTTGTTTGAGACTACAATAATCTCATAAAAAACAAATTAAAATAAATTATGAAAACCAATTCAAAATCAATCAAATGTTGAAAGATAAGAAAAAATAAAAAAAAAAGATTCAATAAAAAAAGAGAGAGAAGTATTCGACATTGTTATTACATCTAACCTGATGGGTTAACTTTAAAACCTCACATCTGGTTTTTTTAGCTCGGGTTTAAAATTGACTTATATGAGAGTTGCCCCTAAGTGACTTAGTCGAAATGACGGGTCTAAAGGTAACCTAGACAAATATAAAAATATGGCTTGATTTTTTTTTAAAAAAAGTTTTAAGATAACAACTTTTTTATGTTGAGACGACTATATAATGAAGAATTTGAGTTTCACAGCTTGACTCACCAAATCCGCAATTGGGATCATGTACTCCACTTGGTTTAAAAATTTTATTTTTTTAAATTTTTTATATAGTGTTATTATAACAAAAATAGACGCTTGCAAAATTAAGTATCAATTAAATATTAAGATATTTGTTTGAGATTACAATAATCTCATAAAAAAACTGAAATAAATTATGACATTCAATTCAAAATCAACATAATATTGAAGAATAAAATTAAAAAAAAATAAAAAGCATTCAATAAAAAAATTAAAAAAGATAAAAGAGAGAGAGAGAGAGAGAGACCACCTTCTTCATTGTCCCTACCGCGGAAGCCCCCAACTAAATAATTATTTTTAGTGGTTTTCCTTCTAAATAATTTATTTAATTACTCTATGCATTAGGAGTAATTTTGTTTTATAGTTTTTTTTTTTTAATTATGCACATAGACAAACTTTAAACTAATTTTGTAGCTTTGTAATTCCTATTTAATTTTGGTTGATCCACCGATAGAAGTTATAATTGATACCACTTTCCTCTATGAATTTACTCTTGTTTTTTTTTTTTCATATTTTAAGGGGTAAGTCCATAAAAAATCAATGCTTTACTCTTTCTAACTCAAAAGTTCAATATTTTGACATGTCATACAAACTAAGAACTATTTGCATATTAATTAGGTCATCTATTCTCACATCACTTAATTTCTAACATTACCCTTTCATTATATTTTAGAGCCACATGCTCATAAAGGTATCGAAGTCGAGCTAATATTGATGAGAGGTTATATATATATATATATATATATATATATATATATATATATATATTCAAAGTAGTACTTGATTGAGGGTCAAAGTCATTTAATCAACAAAAACATGTAATATTTTTCCTATGAAATATTGACACGCCATAATATTTTTTTTAATAACTCAGTAGATTTAGTCTAGCTAGGTTTCCAAAATACAACAATTCAAAAGTTTTATTTAAATATTGTAAATCAATGAGAGATAAATAGGTTGTCAAAAATAGTTGAAGTGGGTTTTAATCCGTGTATAATAGAGAAATCGAAGAGGAAAAACAGGAAATCCACTCCTGCTTGTCAAGGACACTGTTTTCAAAAGCTACTCCTCCATAGAAAAATGATAGGGCAAGATCATATATATACCTCCAAATCCTTGAGGTATTTTATCATCATCACTACCATATGGAGCCTGTAACGTCCATGAGTGGTTGGTTTGGTCTGCTTAACTCTAGAAATTCTTCTAAGTTTTCCTATACAAGAATCATGCCTGTTTAATTCTGTGATGTCATGTTCATGCATGATGTCTCCATAAGGGAGCAAGTATTTCTTGGTATGATATGGAGTCACACAAGAAACCTTATCCATGGTCACCCTTATGTCGTGGACGTGCCTCGTGGCTCTATTTTCTTTTCTTCCTTTCTGTTTTCTCTCTACACGCATGCAATCTAGGTCCAGGTGTTAACACTAACCAATAGCAACATCACCACTTTCACATTTATACACAAATCGTGGCCCAGTTAAATTCCTCTCAGCCTCGTAAAAACTAGGTCTGGCTTAACTTTGCAAACCCCATCATGCAAAAAGCTAAATTTGAATAAACCTCGAGCACCCGTACACGCCATTTGTTCACCAAAATGCCATGTATAATCACAATTTCACGCCATGTGGATGCCACTGATTCCTAAGTAATAGATTAAATAAACTTTATACCAATCGTTATTCCACTTAGGTACAGAATGACGGTATGCTTGGACTCTATGATAAGGAAAGAAATGATTCTATAAAATATTTTCTATGTTTGATTCATTTGATTGAAATTTATTTAATAAAAAAGTATTTCATTGTTAAAGAAAAACCAAATTTAACAAAACTTCCTTTATCATCGTCGCAGAGCATCATAAGTAATTAATTGTTTTGTTTTGGTACTCATTTTTCATATACAATACTTTTCCAAACAAATATGTACCTATACATGTGTAACTATAAAATAAAAAGACTACCTGAAATACTATCATTTCCATGTGTAAAAAGTAGCCCAAGTCATATCTCCATACTGTCGCGGGGTGCCACGACGTCAAGGGCGATAACGAGTTTTATCGCACCTCTTGAGGAGATGTGTGTTGTTGGAAAGAATTTTTAGATTTAATCATAAAATTATAATTAAGGTTAGAAGTCGCCACCTAGTATTATATACGGTCACTAGGAACTTATGGTCTACAAGAGTCTAGGTAAGAGACTGTTTATGTAAGGAAAAGAAGCATCACCCCCTAGTGCACCCTATCTAAGGTAAGCTGCATTGTTGTTTAATTATTTTTCTAGGTTAGATTTCTATTTGTTGATCTTTTCTAAGGTCTAAGGCAAATCTCTCTTCGTGAAAGAATCGCTCTACCTTACAGAATTAAATTCTAATTAACCGTTCTAAAGTCTGAATTTTAGCATCGCATTTTCTACACCTTATATCTTTAATACTTGAGGATGTATTCTATCCACATGTGGGCTAAATGCCTGTTTTTGAAAGAAGAAAAAGTCCTAAAGTCACACGTACCAATAGAAGGGATGGTGGGCCGAGTCACAATAATTTTAATTCTAGTATAGTATTTAACATCAACCATGGATCCTAAAGGCTAAAGTCCATATATACATATACTCATAAGAAAAAAAAAAAACTATTATGCTTGCCTTTCTCCTTAAAAGTTTCGAATCCTTAAACAAAGTGTTTCCCTTTTAGGTCCAATTAGGGTTTTGGGTTTGCTTCCAAGCCCAAAATCGATCTCTCTCTAGTTTGTTTACCTCCGTTCATTCATATCAGTGGTTGTTTGCATAGCATGTTGAAAATATTTTGTATGAGTATATCTCCTTGCAATTTAAATTGTCGATGCTTCCTGCATGAAATCCATTTGTGATATCACCACATTGAAATCATGAAATCTTATACCTTACATATATTAAAGTCCATATTTGGACCCTAACATAAAATGAACAAAATGATTGGTAAATGATTTTTTATATTTTGACCAAAACCTAACGGATAATCATAAATAAGTTATGATATCCATTTTGTATTTTAAAACACGAAAAAGATGCAATTTATTTTTATGAAGATATGCTTGGAAATATTTCAGGATTTGACCGTACGCATGAAAACTGTATGTGTGTGTGTGTGTGAAAAGAGAAATTAATTTAAAAGTTTTGAAAAAAAATTTTAATTCTTTTTGAAATATTTTGGAAAAAGCTTGGTATTTTAATACTAGGTTTGTATCTTACAGTGTAAATATACAACTCAATATTATACAAAATTGATGGAAAACATTTGAGAAAATCACAAATATTTTAAAATGCCCTTTGAAATTTTTTTGGATTTTTTTGTTTTCTTAATATACAATAATAAATATTATATTATTATAATTAAATATCATAAAATATAGGTTAGGTCGGCCTAGCTAACTGGGCTGGAATCAGCCCAAAAAGGTTGTGATGGATCGATTTTGACCTAAAATGGTTAGGCTGATCTCGACTCAATGGATCTCTCTTTTTATTTGGGGGGCCCAGGTCGGACCCAGCCCAGCCATTCAAGATGGCTTGGAACGGGTTCGGTCCACTCTAAAGCTTAGTTATTTTGCAGAACGTGAACAATAGTTCATGTTCTGCATGCAACTAAGCAGTTGCAGACAATGGGAGAGAAAAATGGAAGGTGACCTGGTGGAGGGGATAAAGTTGTTGTCACTGGCCTGGCTTGAGGTGGGTAGATGTATTGGTGGCTTAAGGCGGAACTTGAGGAATAAGAGAGAGGAGGTTGTGGTGGCCACTCTACTACTAGTGAGGAGCTGGGTTGGTGGAGATGATGGTGGTCAAGTCGGTGGTGAGTGTGGTGGTAGACGAAGGCCACGACGAAGAGAGAAAGAAGGGAGATAACTTGTTGCAGAGCAAAAAATGGGGGAAACCTGGTTTCCGACCAATTTTGGACTCGATTTTATTCATGCTCAGGCTATGAAATCCACTCCTATTTATAGAAAGTGAAAGAGGGAAAAATTTCGACTCTTCATTCGGTTAGGAAAGATCTCAATCATTGGTTTGAAGTTGTCATCATGAATTGTCAAATTTGATAGTTCAAGGCTGCCTCAATTGGCAACTTTAGGCCGGCGTCGCGTCCTTTGTGGTGTCAATCAACCTGAACAGACCACATGGGATTATAGAGTAATGTTAGGTAATCATTTGTGCACAAGATTGGTCAAATTTAATGGACATATGAGGCATTAAATGCACCTGAAAAGTAGCCACCCGAGCACCTTTTTCAGGCAAAATCAGGGAAAACCATGAACAGTGACCAGACGACGCGTTGTCTGGTCACCTTTTTTTTAATGCAAAACGACACTGTTTAGCCTTGAATTAGGGATTTTAGCCCAAGTTCAATTGAGTCATCTAGCTTTCAAGTTTGTTCAATTGTACCCCTAATTGACCTTAAACTTTTGATTTAGTGTAATTTAGCATCTCCCAAACTTCAATTTGAACCCAGGATTTCAATATCTTTTTCATTTTGGTCCTTAATCTCGGATTTCTGCAATTTAACCCTTAATTGACCATCAAACTATCAATTTTCTTCAATTTCATCCTAGTTTTTGTCAATTAAACCCCTATAGTTCGGTGTCTTTTGCAAAAGGATCTTTAGTTGTGAAATTATTTAATTTAACCCCTAATTGACTCCAAAACTTTGATTTTCTTGCAATTTTACCCTTGATTTCAATGGACTTGGTAAAAATATAAATTCGTTCAATAATCATTTTATTTGACCTTTAATTTACATTGTTTCTCCATTTTTAGGCATAATGGGGTACAATTAGGCTTCGAGTTTTCTAACCAATTGCAGGTTGATTTTCCCACATATTTGAGATCCTCCTCGACTTTCTTTCTCCATGTTGCGAGTTTTTATTTTATTTTTGTTTTGGAAGAAAAATAAGTGAATTTGAGGAATAACCCAAAAATGGGTTATGACATAAACTATAACACCTTACCATTTTACCATCATCCTTATGCAATAAGTGGGATTCATGGCTATATAAGTAGCCATGAACCCATTGGTGATAGGTTCCAGCCTTTCTTGTTGACATTTCTTTTTCTTTGAATTTCATAACCATATTCCTTACACTATTTTTTTAAAAATACATACATATAGAGCCCAGTTTAGCTCTTAAAACTCATAATCACAAAGAGACTCCTGTAAAAGGAAAACTCAAAAAAGTATTATCTATTCTATAATGATAAGGGACACGACATAGAAGAGTGTTTTGCCCTGAAAAAGGAAGTATAAAAACTAATCAGTCAGCTTTATCTCTAGTAGTTCATTAAGTAGGACCCTCATCTTGAGCAAAAAAAAAAGGAAATTGATGACTGCTAAGAACCTCTACCTAAGATCAATGTGATCTTAGGGCCTTCTTTGCTGGAAAACTCTAATAAAGGAAAAAAAAACATATGGAAAGTTGGTCCTGAAGGACATATGAGTTCCTAGGCCCTGGCATAAACGCTTTATTTTCACTTTAAAAGATGGGGAATGGGTCTGCCTATCACTATAAAGTTAATCTTGTGATCAACATTGTACTCTTTAATTTCCATATTCCTAGGCTCTCGTAGATTATGAAAATGTAGTCAATATCCTCTTTTAGGATATGCTTAACTAAAAAGGGTTAAATAGCTCCAAACTTACTCATCTCAAAACTTTATCGATAAGCATAAAAGGAAAGAGAGTGATAGAAAAGGGAGCCACAAGAATTTTGAATCACCATTAGAACTCGTCTTAAATGTTCGACCATATATCAAACTTTTATGGTTATTAGGATAGAATTGTCATACAATGCAATTCATGAGAGATCACTCATCAATACTAGATATCTTGCTATAAAATTTCCAATAAAAGGTGGGGTAACAACCATTAGAAGTCGTCTTAAATGTTCAACCATATATCAAACTTTTATGGTTATTAGGATGGAATTGCCATACAATGCAATTCTTGAGAGACCACTCATCAATACTAAATATCTTGCTATAAAGTTCCTAATAAAAGGTGGGGTAACAATGATAAGAGATAATCAATTAACCTTCTAAAACTACACCTCTTTATATATAAGAGGAAAAAGGGCCTAGTCATAAAAGGACAAGGACACATGCTTGAAAGAAAAGAGATGTGTATTGAAGTTACCAAAAAACTTCAAGTTATTGTCCTATAAGAAGAGTACTTTTATTTCAACACTAAGATTATGTTAACTCTGACCTTTAAATAAAAGGACACCCTAACCAAGCTCTTGAAAATACAAAGCTCTAATTTCTCATTCAACCGGATTGATATGCTAGGCATCAATCCATAAGTGGCCTCACACTAACTGAAATTTAAACATGTTTTTCCCATGTATAACATAAAATAAAAAGTTTTAGAGGCGAGAGATAATAAGTCATCTTTGAGAAGGTGGATAAGCTTTTTTAAAAATTCACAAGGAAGGTCATGTATATCAAATGGCTAGATAATTTTATCATGTTAAGAAAGGCTAAAGAGAAGTGTGTGTGTGTGTGTGTGCGCGCGCATACATACCTTATTGACCTTAATATAGCTTGTTTCAAGCAAAGCTTGCCCTTGTCTAAGATTGACAAGTTGGTGGATCTCATTAATGGATTTATATTTCTCAACTCTTTAGATAAACTCGAGGTACCATTAAATCGTCATGTATATAAAATATGAAGAAAATTTCTTTATAACATATAAGGGTACTTACTACTATAAGGCCATATCTTTTAGCCTCAAGAACATTAAGGCTATTTACCAAAAGATGGTGGACAAGATCTTTTGAGACCAATTAGAAAGAAATATGAAAGCTTATATAGAAGACATGTTTATAAAAAGCTTAAACTTCAAGGATATACCATAAATATCTAAGAGGTGTCCATTGTTCAATAAAAGTACTAAATGAAGCTCAACCTCTCCAAATATGCATAACCATAAAGGCAAGTTCTAAGGATTATTAATTAGTAACTAGGTGATTGAACTAAATCTTAAGAAACTTCAAGTCATACTGAAAATGCCCTCTTTTTTTTTGTAAAATATATGCAAAAACTGATCAACCAACCGAACACTCTAAATCGATTCATCTTCTACCAGGGAAAAGATGTTCTCTATTTTTCTACTCCTCCATTAAAGTCTTCCTCTAACCAAAAAATAGGGAAAAGTTATTTCCATACCTTGGAATGACATACATAATGGCCAATGCAACTTTTGTTTGGGAGGAAGAAAGAGTACAAAAACCATTGTATTATACTAGCAAAGCTCTTGAGGATCCCGAGATTAGGAACTTGAAGGTGGTCTTGTTATTGGTACATTAATCTAAAAGCAGAGGACTCACTTCCAAATACACCAAATCATTGTTCTTACTAACCATTTATTTAAATAAATCCTTTAAAAATTAGATATGTCCAGGATGATTCAAAAAGTTACTAAGCGTGAAGAGGAGTTAAATATATAATATCAACTTAAGCCACTAATCAATGCATAAGCATTTATGTAATTTATTACCAAGTGCTTTTTTAATGAAACTCCTAAGAAAGAGCAAGTCTCTATACTACCCTCATCAGACAAGTCTTAAAATTTATTTATAAACATGACCTCTAATATCAATGAATGTAAGGTGGGTATAATCATTATTAGTCTAATCTAGTAAGTGTTTTGGTATGGTCTTTTTTTTTAATTCCCTTTTTTTAATAATAGAGTATAAGACTCGAATTGCAAGGCTAAGTCCAGTACGAGAAACTAATTATGAGGTTCGCTAACCAAGTTACTCGGGTAGGGTTTTATTAGTCTATTTTTCTCTAAAATGCAACTAAACTAGTCAAGAAAAGTGATAAATGCCAAAGGTTCACTCTTATCCCTTATCAGCCCTTTATTAAAATAAAAATAACTTTATCTCCATAAGTTCATCTCCTAATAGGGAATGGATAAATTAGGTCTCTTTTCAAAGGCTTTAGCAAAAAGGTAATATGGGTTAATTCATCAAATATATAGAGGTTGAGGCTTTAATTGACATCACAATCAATGAAGTGATTTGTTTTTATGTGAAATAATAAAATGTGCCAATTTTAACTTTTCAACATCTTAATCACTTGTAATGACCAATAATTTAATTAAAAAAAAAGAGGAAAGAGCATTGCCAAAAGTAAGATATACATGAACTCCTTGATATGTCATCCCTAGACAAATAGGCATACCTGGCTTAGGAACAAGCCTCTTGAATAGGCTAAAAAAGAAATTAGATCAATAAAAAAGGAATGGGCTAACCTCTTAGATGAAACTTTATATGTGTATAGGACTCCTAAAAAATCCTTAATAGGAAAATCTTTAGTCCTATTAACATATGAAATCAAGGCCATGATTCTATCTCAGCCAATAAATAAAAATTAAAGACCAACTTGGACTTTCTAGAAAAGATTTGACTAATAGCATCAATTAGAAGCAAGGTATATTGATAGAAGATAACCCAATAGCATAATGCTTGAGCAAATAAAAAAAAAAGGTGATTCTATATAAGAGATCTTGTGTTGAGAAAACTTAAAGCCACAAGAAATCTAGAAGGCGATGGAAATTTAGCATTTCAATATGACAGGTCTTATAAAGTCACCTATAACATAAAGGCCAACACTTACCATTTGAAAAATAAAAAAAGAATACTTTGTTCCCAGCATGACACTTTAACCACCCCTAGTTGTATAATTAATAAATTGTAGACTTCTACAAATTATAAAATATTAATAGTGTTATCTTTCATGAAATTTATCATTTGTATATTCTCCAAAATAAACACATTGCCCCAAATATAAAGGCAATTGGCCTTTAAAGTATGAGGAAACATCTTGTATAGCTATCAAGGCAAAATCACTCTCAAGCATAAAGAAGCCATTTTGTCTATGTATAAAGGTAAATAGCAAATGAGCTTGAGAAAAACATATTGCACAAGTAAAAATACTTATAACACAACATAACATCATATCCCTAACCCATTTAATAAGGATCAAGATGATCTAAATGTTAACTATAAAATCTAACAAAAAAGCTACATAGGATTTTAAATCTTAGAATGCAAAAAAATGACCTTAAATCCTAGGTTACCAAAATAAATGAGCTATGAACTTGATTAATAAGATAAATAAAAAAGGGTAGACAAGAAGAATGGAAAACATTCATAATAGTTACTAAAAATAAAAATAAAAAATATTCATAAAAGCTCTAAAAGAGAAAATATTCTAGATGTATAAAAAGAAAACCCCATATAACGAGATGAAATCAAGAAATTTTTAAGTCTTTAGTATACTTATATAAGTTATTCATTTATGGTCTCCTCCATGACTTCTATATCAAGTTACACCTTTATTCAACTTTGGGGTGGGCCATTTCTCCCTAAATCTAAGTTGGGGCTTCATCTTTCTTGCTTTATGGGATCTTATCCTAATTTTATTCTCATCCTATAAGACATCTTCCTTACCTAGTCAAGTATTTATTCATTCTTAAGAAAGCTCTTCTTAAAAAGGGGAGAGATTGGAGTTAAATCCAATGCAAACCTCTCAGACTTGTTGAAAAAAGTGCAAGTTTGACATTAATCCATAGAGTTTATCTATAAAAACCTCTTACAAACTTCAACTCCTTAGAAAAGCTACTCATCTTTTTAAGTTAGGTGGTTTCTTGTTTGGCCTCAACTCTTTCTCAAATCAAGTTGTCCACCAGTTATTTAAGTTTCTACTTCTTATTCTCCTTTCATAGGGACCATTCATCACTAACATAGGTGTGGGTGGTTGCTGAAGTAGCTAAAAAGACATATTATGATCACAAAAGACCTTGGCTAACTATTTTTATCCCTCTTCAACTACCTTTTTTGCTTAACCTGGGTAGTGGATAGGGTCTCCAAGTCTTCCAAGATTAACTTGTCCTTCTTGTTTGTTTTATAGATTCTTGTTACTCACTTTTGACCCTATAAAAAATCAAGAAAAAAAATTAAATCCAAAATACAAGAGGATATACATGTAGAAAGCCTAGAAAATTGTCTAAGTTAGTGGTAAATGAGCAAAAAGACAAGTGAAAAGGTTGAAGGACCAAAATGTATAAAATTATCAAAATTGACAACCCAATTCTGATTAACAAAGGGTTCTATTGGTTAAAATATTTTCATTTGGGGTAAAGAAATGTAAATTTGGATAGGTAAAGACTCAATGAGAATTTTGGAAAGTTTAATTAATCTTGTTGAGGACTTGATTACAAGGAAAATCAGTTTTTGTAGTCAATATGGGTTTTAATTAGGATAAATTAAAGTTTAGGACTTAATTGGGTTTTTTGGGAGGTTTAATTGGATGAATCATGGGCTTAATTGAAATAATATTGAAGTGTGATAGACAATTAAGGACTTGATTGAAAAAATCCAAAACCATCAATCAAACTGAAAAAGGCGTCAAATTATAAATTCTAAAATTGACCAAATAAGGGAACAAATTGAAGAAAATTAAAAGTTTGATGGTAAATTAAGGGTTCAAGTGCACATATCATTAACCAATTACCAAGATGAAAATGGCGTTGAACTTTGGGGCTAATATTTGAGTTTGGTAGGGGTTAAATTGCATGAAATTAAAAGTTTGGAAGGCAATTACAGGTGTAATTACAAGAGCAAGGACTAAAGTGAAATTTATCAAATCTTAAATTAAAAACCCTAATTTCTAGAGTTTAACCTAAATGACGCATTGTTCGGCTACTATTTAGCTTATTCCTAGCAGTTTTGGTTAATGTAGTAGACACTTTCAAATGATTGAACGTGGCGTCTCCGACCACTTCTAGGACTGTAACCACCACCATTCAACTGAGAAATACCCCCTCTACAAAGATCAGTTACTCCCATCAAATATTTACATCCTATTTTCTTCAATGAACTCAACAAAATCTTATCCCTCATCAGCCATCATTGCATTTTCAAATTCTTAACTGATCAAGTTAGCACCTTTATAATAAATTAATATAGAGCTACAAACCTTCAAATTAAGTAAGAAAGGATCCAATCGAAAGGTATGTTTCTCCTCTACCAAGTTCAGGTGGTGTCCAATGATGTTTACATCGGAGTTGCTCTAGCGAAACCTCAAAATGGCCAACTTAGTTAGCCTTAAATGAGATACCCATTTGTTCAAAACCACTCAACTTTTTTTTGTTTTCACATTTAAAAATTCGTAGAGGGTTCTTATCAATGATCATAAATCTTTCATCCAAAATCAGAAGGTGAGGGATGCATACCTTTTTCTCCAAGCAAAAGAAAATCACCTAGGTAAATTTGTTACAAAACTACCATCCCAAAACCTTTGTAGGACAGAGGTTCCAACTATTAACATTTGTCTAGAACTCTTTTATTTTGATCAAAGAGGTTTTGATTAATCTATGTTTGAATCCATCAAGAACCCTAGCAAAACCCTATAAATACCCCTTGGAAAAAAAAAGAGGAAAAATATGGATAAACACACTATGAATCCTTATAAGAAGTTTCAAGAGCCTAACATAGAGGGTTTAACAAGCTTTGGAAGGAAAAGATAGTGTAAGGGACATAAGAAAAAAAAAAGAAGAAAAATTAAAGTCCATAACCAGCAAGCTTGGAGAAGGTATAACCATGTAAAAGTTCAAGGGTGGAGTCCATGTGGCCAGACTATTTATGCTTTCTTAATGTTTAAACCTTTTTTGATGTTGTTGAGTTTATCTTGTATTGTTTTGTTAGATTTTGGTGCTGGAATAATATGACTCTTTTCGATAGAGTTTGTTTTGTTCTTGTTCTTTTTTTAAACATGTTTTATAATATTCAAGCTTTTATTATGATAGTTTGTTTTAGTTTTGGTTAATAATGTATTAGAAAGGCTTGCATTACAAGCATGATTCTTAGTTTTAATGCTTCTTTGATTCTGTGTTTTTAGCCCAATAGCATGTTGATGATGTATTTAAGATATTTTGATTGGTATTTGAATCTATTTTGTAATAAAACAGTAAGCTATTTTTGTTTAGAGGTTAAAGATTTTGAAAGTATGTTAATTAACTTGATGTCTTTTAGTGCAAGTTCATGGTTCATACAAGTATGTTTTGGCATATAGATATTAAAAATGACAAGCTTTGAATCCAAATAGTAAGAATATGTTTCTTGATTAGCTTTGATGGTTTTAAACTTTGACACTTTTGCATGTTATTAATGATTTGATGTTATTTGTTAGTTTTTTGGATTCAACTATGATAAGTATTGGTAATATGGTATGTGAGGACCAAAAATAACATGTTTCAAAAGCTTAAGAGGCTAGTTATGAGTTTAACAGTAGGTTAGGAATTTCTGGACTACTGGGTTTGGTCTCTTCATGTTTTTGGAAAGAACATTACCTTAATTCTATGATTTGAACCAGTTTTGATCCAATTCTTTACACTAAACTATTTGGGTAACTTGACTAGTAGATAATCTAGGGTTTATTTGATTTAATAACAAGTTTTTTAGGGTTTGGATACTAGGGTTTTAGTTTTGGTTTTGGTTTTGGTTTTGAATCGAAACTTATTATGATAAAATTGGATTAATTCTTCGATAATCAAAGTGAATGGATGCTAGATTATGGATCGTTGCATGATTTCAAATAAAACCCTAACTTTGATTGCATGAAAACTTGTGTGGATTGAGATTTGTGTTTGTTGGGTTCTTGATGAATGTTTTTTATGTTCTTCGCGATTTAAGTGTATGGTCCATTTTTCTGTGAAAACTTTTATGTTTTGTGTTAATTTTCAACTTTGATTTCGTTTCTGTTTAAACCTTTGTTTTGGTATAGTTTTTGGGTCAAAAATTGGTTTTTGGTGTAATTCATGGTTGAACCAGTTTCTTTGGGTTGACCTATTTGGTTTTGTTTTGGGTCAAGTACTTGCCTTAGAATATATTTGGCAAACACATCCTTAAATCTATTTTGATGGTTTTCTAGAGAAAGAAAACATGGTCTTGCCAAACATGGCCTTAAAAAATAATTAATAATAAAAATAAAATTATAATTTTTTTCTTGTTGCATACGACTCAATCCTTACAAAAATTTCATTTTATTTATAAAAAGAGGGGAAAATGTTTTTATTTTTAATTTTGAAATTTACAATAAAGTTGTAAAATTCTTTAAAAATTTGACCAATATTTCAATCACATTAAAAATTTTAATTCCTAAGAATTAATGGTCAGTATTCTGGTATAAATATTGGACCTACTAGTAGGTTGGTATTAAAGTATTAGGAGTTAACTAGAAAATTCTCATAACTATTTTGGATATTAACCAATTTTAATTGAGAGTTTTTTTTTTTATCACAATACACAAATTGTGGAAAACACATTTGCCTCTGGATAGATGAACCTTATAAGGGCACCTACATATATTCTTCCTATAAGAATTTACTTGGGCATACAAGCCCATAACAAATCAAAATGTTAGATTTATTCATGAGGATAAATGTTTGTTTTGAGCAATAGACGGACCACCAGTTAGGAACCCACAATACCTTTAAACCACATCGAAACCACACAATGCATCTTACCTCAGATAAGTTATGTTATGGGTGCTAATACATTCCATAGCCATAATCAGTCTCTTACCCTGTAATTTCATATAAGACCAGTTTGCTCGGGTCTCCTAGTGACCCTAAACCAAACAACTAGGTGGCGATTCCTTGATCCCAACACCGCAACGCCACACGCACATGTGCGATATAGATCCACACCATCTTTTGCATTTGGCATGTTACTTCTAAAGGCAATGGAATTGGATCTAAGACATTAAAAAATCATGTGAAAGTTAGAAAAATATTGATAACAAAAATTAAATGGAAAATACAATGAGGATTTACCCTAAGAGCATGTTGAAAGCTCATCCTCATCTTATTATTGAGAATTAACTAATACACACAAATTGATTGATATAATCACTCATCACCTTAAAATTTAAGGGTATCCTAGAACAAGACTAACAACTCCTACTCATGATCATCATACAAAGGCATAAAAGATGGAGAAAAATACTTCAGTCTAAACTCCTTTAATTGAGAAACATCTTTATTAGAAAAAGAAGCTATTTTTTGTGTGGGGTGATAAAGTGGATAGGAAGGGATAACAATAATAAATTTTATAATATATGTTGTAATAAAATACATGTAGGAGATTAGATGGGAAGATGAGATTACCTATATTCTGAAAGAGGCCTTAATAGAAGAAGAGAGAACCTCACTCACTCTTTGTTTACCTTGTTTTCTCCTCGTGCTTGTATCCATTTATTTCTTTCTTATTCTCTCAATATCCTCGCCAAAGTCCATATCACCTTGTAATAGGAAGAGTGATCGTTTAAGAGTCTCATCTTTTTCTAAGATGACTTAGGTCACTCTCTTCTTCTCTAAGATGTTACACTTTAATATAGTATGAATCTTATTTATATCCTTATAAATTGGAAACCCAAGTGCTAAAGGTTCTACTATAGATGAAAGAACCATAAGTGACTTTGGTGTTAGCGTGAAAATAATGTCAATAGGTTGTCTCTAAGCCCTTTTCTTTTTCCTCTTGGATTATATAAAGCTACTTCAACTAGCTAAGCCTTTTTGAGGTGGTGATAATTGATCAGGGTCATATCTTTTACAAAATAACAACCATTAAAGATAAAAATAAAATAAAATTGAGATGCATGAAAAATAAAATAAAGGAAAACTAACTCTTACCCATGCTCATTTATAATCTGTCTCTCTCTCCTCTCTCTCTCGAGCTAGAGTTTGATCTTATGGTTGACCTTTATTAGAAGCATCTAATTAGCGAATGCTCGGTCAAAATTATTTATTATATGGATGTTATTATGTAGCCTGGTCTCCACTCTCTAGATGTAAAGGCATCCCCAAAAACACTCTATTATACTCAAGCACACCCTCAATTTGTAGTGGACCACAAACCAATTTATTAATACAAATCAATCACATCTACATTCCTTCACATGGTTTGTCTTGCCAATGATGACAACATGTGCTGGTCATTTTTCCTAGATAGAGAATGAGCAAAATTAAGATATTCCTTATCTATCATCTATTCAACTAATCATTATATAGCATATTTTGAACATTGCTAGTTCACATTCCCCCTCGTGCAACTTGTAAAATTTCTTAAAATCTACTATTGTGGTGTAGCCATTTGAGTTCAGTTGGTTAAAACACAATTGGTAATGCTTAAGGACCTTTTTTATAAACCCGAACAAATGGAAGTTTTATCCATATACAAACATGCACACAAAAGTTGTTATCTCTACCTTTTTCTTAGTGAACCTTTGAGCTGGCAACTAATTCTTTTCTTTTTATAGGGCACCTAAATCATGTAACCTTAAGACAATACTCTACTAAAAGAGTCCAACTTGTTCAAAGAAATAATGATTGTATGGGTCATCTAGTTGGAATCTCTAAATTTTAATGAAAACTCAAGATACCTTATCCCCTTTAGAATTCTCTAGCCCTATTATAGGATTATACATCACTGAATTGGGACCTCCTATCTAATAACCTCGACCTATATGCTATTTAAGAGTGATCTACCATTTTAAGATTTAAAAACAATGTTATTAAAGATATTTTCTTGACTAGAAGTCTCTAAAAATAAAAAATTAATAGAACCACTTAAGATCCCCTTAGTAAATTATAAAGACAAGCACAAATGACTTGGAAATGCTTGAAACAAAAAACAACACCACTTAAAAATCCCTTTGCAAGTCATAGAATAGTGTTTTTAGAATTCTAAATAATTGAGAGTAATGGTCACAGTGGGTAGTTTTCATTGTAAAAAATTATCATAAACCCAAGTTGATTTAGTCAACCATATAATCAATTAGTGCCGACAAAATCACTCAAAACTTGACACGTGCCCCATTTTATAAGTGAAATGAAAAGATTCATGAAAGGGCCAAGACCTTTATCATCCTCCTACATGTCCACATACGGATTCCTAAACTCCACATCATACATCTTTCACACATGTATGTTCTTTGATGAATAACACAATAATTACTCCTTAGACAAGGGTAACCAATAATACGAGTGAAAAGACTTTTTCTTTATCTAGGATATGAACATGTCATGAGGACAAGCGACATATTATTTTTAAAACATGCCTTTTTTTTTATCTAGGAAATGTTGATCAAGTGACAAAAGCTCTATAAACAATGGATAAACACCTAAGTATTAATGTCATCCATTCCACTAAGACTTATAAGGGCAAGTGATGTACATATAGAACAAGAGTACTTATCGAAGGGACTTCCTAAAGCACATCATTGCCACATGTAATAAGTAGCTTAGTTCACATGCCTAACCTATAACACCTGACCAGACAACTTAGGTTTGACCCGAATGCATTTGATCAGACAAATATCTTCTAAATAGACATCTTTGGATGACGTTCGAACTATTTCACATACCTTTCATATATATTGTACCAAGTATTAAATGCTTACATGTTTTTCTATCTTGAGTGGGCCATATAAATATAAATATAGGGTATGTTTATCTCCAAGTATATGACCTTTATGGTGTCATCATTTTAACTCCATAATGATCTAACAACCATTAGAGGCTATCACTCTAAATGATAAATTCTAGTAATAGGTTTAGATGTGTGCTAACTATTTTGCCCTCTTCTCCAAGCAAGTTGGTGGGATTTATGACTTTATAAGAATTCATGTTCCAACTCCTTCAACTATCATTTCTTTTTAAAATTCTATTATCATCTTTCTTGCTTCATCTCTGAAACACACACATATAAAGCCCATTTCAGCCACTAAAACTCATTTAAATGCTTGCTTAATCATCATAAGTTCCTCACAACTCACCAAATGACTTGTCTTGTATGTTATCAACCCTAACAATTATTTCACCATCTAGAATCTCAACAACATCACCTGTAATATATAAGATCCTAGTGAGACTACATCATGCACGTTTATTTTGTAAAAAACAAAATACCTTGTATTCAAAATAATAATTGATTTCTTATAAGATAATATATTTACATCAAATAATAATTTTATTTTAAAAAAAATATCTTATATTTTAACCACCATATAATTGTGAGGTCAATCACAAAAAGAAATTAACAACAAAAAATATATATATATATATATATATAATAATAATAATGGAGACTAATAATTGGATTTGATGTTGACGGAAATCCAATCCCTTTTTTGCACATCCAATTAAAAATCTAATACGTGATTTCATTGTTAATATTAGTGAATCGAAAACAGAAAAAAAAACAAATTCAAAGGAGGACCGGTGACATGGCATTCAATGATAGACCCAAAACTTTCTGCAAACGAAACGGCAACAGTTGCTCTCCTACATGACTAGTTTTATCCACTCACCACACCACATGTCGTATCAGTCAACACGTGATTTATTCAAATGCCACGTGTCACACACCCACCTTCCCAATCCACCACGTACCAAATAAATAAATCCAAAAAGACAACAACGTCTTGCTCTTCTCCCGTCTATATATAAAAAAACTCCCCGATGCCATCAGTTATTGTTGTTGAAGCTCCCTTCTAGTTCTCTCTGATATTGTTGGGCTGTTGACGCTTATGTTCGAAGAAAGAAATAAAAAATAAAGATGACTGTGAGGGAGAGGGAGAGGAATAACAAGAATGATAGTCAAGAAATTGGAGGGTGTGATACAGAAGATCAGGGATCAAAAGATTTGATGAAGAAGAAGGTAGGTTTTGTGCACAGTCAGGTTCTGAGGATAAGAGAGGAGGATTCACATCTTGGTGAAGAAAGATTGAGTGCTGCTAAAGAAATGATCAGGAAGGCTTTGATTGGGAAATTAGAAGAAAGCTTTGGTGTCCCCCCACATGCTGCTATGGAGGTTGTGTTTTTTTCCAGGCCTATCTTGCCTTGCTCGCCTCTTAGTGGCAAAACTACAGTCAAGGCCTTGCACTAAAATTGCTCATACGTCAATTAAGGTTCGTTTTTGCTTCTTATTGTCTTTGTGATTTCTTTCTTATTCGTTCTTTTTGGTGTAGAGCATGTAATGATGAGTGTTCTTGAAGCTCTTGCTTGTGATTCTGTTTTGATTCTCAAGTGTTGCGTTCTTGAGAGTTAAAAATGAGGGAAATCCAACTGTTCTTCTTCGAGAGAAATTGTGTGATGAGAGATAATTTGGGTTATAAGCTCGCGAATTGCTTCAATTCTTTTCACTCTTAGTGGCAAAACTACAGTCATCGGGGAATGTTTGAGAACCCCATTTTATGGACATAATGGTTTGGAAATTACTGATTTGAGTGTGATTTATTGTTTGATTTGGCAGGATTTATTATTAATGGAAGATGAGCTCGAAGTTAAAGAGATGCAGTCTGTTAATTAAGAGAGCTGCTGACAATAATCGCAGTTTTATATATATATATATATATGATGCCGTTATCTTCTCTACTGTTAGCTAGGATTAGGATGAAGTAGCCATTATGTACAGTCTAAGAAATTAATATTGGTGAGCTCATTTACAGAAATCAAAAGCCACTTTCCTATTATTGGGCTCTCTTTTTTATTAAAAAAAAAGAAAGAAGCAATTATTGAAACTTAAGCAATTCTGATATTGTAGATTATTGGCTTACATCTGTGAATTTATGCAATTTATGCCATTAGTTTCAAATTATTTGTTTATATATGTTTTTAAATCATATAAATATTAAAAATAAATTTAAAAAATTAAAATATATATTATTTTAAAAAAATACTTTAAAAACCAACACAAGCAACTCTTCATCATCTCCTTTGTAAAACGAATTGTGTAACCATGTTAGGTAAAAAAAAAATTAACATGGATAATTTACACGTATCGTGACTAATTTTATAGGCCCTGAAGTTAACGATCATGTAAACCTAAAAAACAAACCTAAAATCTGACCAGTTAAGCTACACCCCTAAAGTTGCTATACTTAAAAATATAGTTCGAAAGCATAGTTTTGAAAACCAGTCCGGCCCGGCGGATCGACTCGAGACCAAGCCGACTCGGGGCTAGAATCTGGCCGGGTTGATGAAAAAATAGAAAAAGTCATGACCCGGCCGACCCGACGGGTTGATCCGGAAAAACCCGGTCAAAAACTCAATTGTAACCCGTTGATTTTTGTTTTTTTACTAAAATGATGTCGTTTTGAAATTTTTTTAAATAGAAATTGACTCGGCTAATCCGGTGACCCGGTTAAAATTCAAAACTTGAGCCTTAGACCGGCCGGGTTTAAAAACTATATTCGACAGTATGCAGAATTTCACCACGTTCACATATGGGAACGAGCTATTAGCCGTTGGATTGTTTTAAAGAACATCTAATGTCACTCTTATTGAACCCGTTAAGTGAAATCGACCACCGTCCGATGAAATCGACAATCAACCATCGAATTAAATGTCAATCATCAACAAAGATGATTAAAATTCACATTACGTGATCAACCAGGAAACTAAGAATCATGATTTTCCATTGCAATTCTCTTTAGATTCTATCTTCGTGTAACAGTATAAAAAGGTCATGCAATTACTAGATAACTAGCTCTGTATATATAATATTTTTTTTATGTAATTTACAGCTTAATTTCTTATTGCTTATCCCTTTTCCTCTACTATTCTCATTCCAACTTTATTTAACTTTCCAGTTTGTTTATTTTCTTTTACCTTTTAATTCTTTTTTACATGGAAAACGCTAGAACAATATACATTTCTTAGAGATTGGGATGTGGGACGCTCACATTCCATTTCATTTGTAAGCAGCTTCTACCTACTTTTTCATTTGAGATAAAAATATATATATATATATATATATTAGATCAACCCAGCTCAACTCGGGTGAACCTGTTAAATCTGTGATTTAGATTATGAGATCGAGATAATCTCATATAAAACAAATTATAAAACTCAATTCTCAATCAAATCAATGTTGAAGGATGAAAAACAATTTTAAAAAAAAAGAATTTAGTTTAAAAAAACTGAAAAACAAACAACTTGAGTCAGCCATAATTAACTTGTCAAAGATATAACTTGGATCATCTAATTGATATAACTCCATAGAAAAAATTGAAACAAATTATGAATTTCAGTTCTCAATTAATGCAATGTTGAAGGATGAAATAGAAAAATAAAATAATGAATTAAGTCAACCCGAATTAACCCGTCAAACATATGACCTGGGTATTGAGACAAGTATAGCCTCATAGAAAGCAAACCAAAAACAATATGATGTCTAATTCCAAATCAACCAAATATTCAAAAATAAAATATGGGGAATTCAACTAAAACAAGGACGAAAAACCTTGAGTTAGCTCACGACCCGATTCATGAGACTCGGATAAGCAAATCCAATTTGGAAGGAAAAAATTTAAAAAATAAATGACGTAAAAATGACCCGAGTCACCCAGAGTTTACTCGTAAAACCCGTGACCTAAATGATGAGACCGGAATAACTTTATAGAAAGCAAAATAAATAAAAATATAAAGTCTACTTCCAAATCAACCAAATATTGAAGAAAGTGTTAGCTTTATGGCTACGATAATGATTTAATTATATGTTTCCTTAGTAAAGTAAACATTAGATATAATAAAATATTGTTTTGATATAGTGTTGATATATGCATATCACATCATTAATATCATAAATAAGGATGTGCCAAAATATATATATATATATATATATATATATATAGAGAGAGAGAGAGAGAGAGATGTTTACAACATTCAATAAATCATCAACAAGCAAGGAAAAGATTCATAAAGGTCAAAAACAAAAAAAAAATCTAATAGAAATTACAATGTCAACTTCACTGATCAAGAATTTGTAATAGGATTTTGCCAAATAGCATTAGACTTATTTAGGACATCTTATAATACACACACAATCTAAACAAACCCAAAAAAACCAAGAAAAGACCAAAACAAAAAAATAAGACAAAATCTTGATAGTAGCCAAAATGGTCTCACCGTTTTGAAAACGATAAGGCAGTAACCAAACAGTTAGTCTGTTTCTGAAAAATTTCCAGAAACTCTTGGGGTTCTTCAAAATGGTCTGACTAACTCTAAAGGGGTCTGATCAATTCTTTAAATGATTTGATCAATTATAAAATGATTTAATAGATTTTGCTCATGGACAGAAAACTGTGTCTAATGGCTCGTTTCTTTTCTAAGCCTATAAATAGTGTTTTACTTGCCCAAAACATGTGTGAAACT
>Ga0325405_1001049_pt1 | contig 27862 bp, 25 predicted proteins | sample PopdelMetagenome_21_FD_205663 | JGI IMG/M metagenome (GOLD analysis project Ga0325405, IMG submission 205663) | Populus deltoides microbial communities from Bellville, Georgia, United States - Xylem-Control-R2 | ecosystem: Host-associated > Plants > Phyllosphere > Stem > Wood/Secondary xylem...
TGAATGTTTTTGTTCATCCATTAAAAAAATCGTGTCGAGTGAGAAATATCCAAGAACTAAAAAGTTTTTAATCGGTGCATGAATCTTGTAGTTCTCCGGAAACATTGTGCACGTAAATTATCCTTTTCTTTTAAATAATTATGTATTTAAGTCTAAAAATATCGAAAAGCTTTCTCGGGTAAAAGATCAAGAATCTTTCCCGAAGCAGAATGTTTTCAATTAGGGCATGGACATGTAGTTTTCTGTTGGTTATATTATAATTATAATTATAATATAACGAATACTACCGTATGAGTGGAATTTGAACGGGTCTTGGGATGTATCTGTAATCGCGGGAATAATTTATTTTTAAAGTATATTTTATTTAAAAATATATTAAAATAATATTTATTTTTTATTTTTTAAAATTTATTTTTGATATTAATATATTAAAATAATTTTAAAAAATCAATTTTAAATAAAATTGTTTTTCAAAATTTGATGGCCCTGTATTTGAAATGCAATACCAGGGCTGCAAAATTTGATCGCCCTGTATTTTTTCAAATGTCTCTGCAAAAAATGGTAGATAAATATTATGAAAAGGATACTTTTAATATTAATTTTTTTATTTTTATAATTATAAATCATAGAGGCTGACTTCTTATTTATTTTATATTGTTTTAAAGATTAAATTTTATTTAAAATTCAATTTTTAATACTCAAGATAAATTCAAATATTAAATATCATTGAAATCTTTAAACTCAATTAAATTATAATAATTTCAAACATGTTGTGACAAGACAGTTTTAAAAATATAATCGAAACAAATGAGCCTAATTAAATGGGTTCTTCACACAAATGAATCAGCACTTAGCAACTATTTTTTTTTTCACCTTGACAGATTATAAAATAGTCAATTCACGGCATTTGTTTGTTTTTAGGGTTGAAATTGTATTTTGTTTTTTGTAATTTTTAATCTATTTTATATTTTTTAATTACTTTGATGTATTGACATTAAAAATAATTTTTTTAAAATAAAAAAATATTATTTTTATTTATTTCTATATAAAAAATATTTTTAAAAAAATACTATCATACTCTCAAATAATATTTAAATATGATAAAAATCTCTGCCCTTGTAGATTTTTTTCTTGTTGATAATGTGCATGACATGATATTTTTTCAATTTTGAACATAAATAAAAATTCAAATCTAATTTTTTTTAAAATATTTACATGTATATGAGATGGGTTTTAGTCTTTCATGGAGTATATTTTAGTTTTTCATTGAATAATTTTTTTTAAAAGAATTAATCCTTAAAAATAAATTTATATTTTTATCTTTTAATTATTCATATTTAACTATGTTCTTAGATATCTATGACTTCGAATTAAGAAAAAACTTCCCCTCATTCCGAATCCCCAGTTGCCATCGCTATTTCTCCTCAACTTTAGAATTTTCAAAATCACTTGTGTGTGTGTGTCTATGCTATCATTCCAAAGGTCTTGAGTTGGAATTTATTCTCTGTAAAAAAAAAAAAAAAAAAGGAAAGGAAAAGAGTAATGATAATCGTTTGCGCATGGGCCAGCTACCAAATCTAGTAGCAAAATGCCGAAAAAAGGTAATGGTAAAAAGCCGAAAACGCAAACAAAAGCTATTTATGATCACGACAACACAGCCCAACTTTATCTCCTCCTCGCCATGTTAAAAATGGGGTTCAGATAGAGCAAGAAAAGAAGGAATATATCATTGACCAGTGGAGCAAGAAAATTCATCACCGTATTCCATATATTATTTGCTCCTTTTCTTTAATGGCAAGGTAATAGATAGACCGAGAAACAGCAACGTTGATTGTTTTGTTTCTTACTGATTTTTATTATTGAGGGTCGCATCATAGACACAGAGGTGCTTCCTTCTTTATCATTATTTTTTATTCAGTGTTCAAGAACATCTTCTTCTCCTCTGCGATTCTTGATTGCCTCCAAATCCTGCACGTTTCTCTCTATCTAGATTTCTTCCAGTTATCTTATCTGTAGTTGTGGTTGATTGAGTTTTTTTTTCCCTCTTAATCCATAAAAGCCCACATGCCACATAGCTTCTTCATTGATTTTGCATCTGAGTTATTTTTTTTTTAATCATTTATCGCTCATGCTCTGTTAGACAAATGTGCTCATTTCTTTATAATTTGTTGCAACATTATTATATGAAATCCATGTTGGTTCTCTGCGATTCTGCTATTTTGCTTGGTGATTGATGAAACCTATGTTGTAGAATATCAAATTCCTCAAATGGTTAATTGTGTTTTTTATTTGAAATGAATGTTTCTGTAATTCTGTTTTGCTAATTATTTCAGAAAGCGAGTGCTTTGAGGAAAGATGCCTGGTTATATGCCTGCATTATATGAAAACAAGATGACATCAAGTGGTGAAAATCTGCTGACTGCTATAGTGCCTTTGATGAAGCTTCTCTCCCTTACTGTTATAGGATTGGTTCTTGCACACCCGAAAGCCCAAATGATCCCAAGAGCCACGTTTAGGCTGTTAAGCAAGCTAGTTTTTGCCTTATTCTTGCCCTGCTTAATCTTCACTGAGCTTGGTCAAAGCATTACACTTCAGAACATTGCCCTTTGGTGGTTTATCCCTGTCAATGTGTTGTTTAGCACAGTCATTGGTTGCTTTCTCGGGGTGGCCGTGGTGCTTATATGTCGTCCATCACCGCAGTTTAACAGATTCACCGTTATTATGACTGCCTTTGGCAATACTGGAAATCTCCCCCTTGCCATTGTTGGATCTGTCTGCCACACTAAGCATAGCCCATTTGGACCCCATTGTCACTCGAGGGGAGTGGCGTATGTCTCTTTTGCCCAGTGGGTCGCTGTGATTCTTGTGTACACCCTAGTTTATCACATGATGGAGCCTCCCATGCAGTACTATGAGATTGTTGAGGAAGGGACTGAGATTGAGGAACATCTAATTAGTGATGTTAGTAGACCTCTCCTCGTAGAAGCTGAATGGCCAGGCATCGAGGAAAAAGAAACTGAACATTCAAAGACGCCTTTCGTTGCTAGGATCTTTAATAGCATCTCAAGTATTTCACAGACTACTTTTCCAGACCTTGACCTGGCTGAAGGCAATTCGAGCAGTCCTCGGTCAATTCGGTGTTTGGCTGAGCCGAGAGTTGTGAGAAGGATCAGAATTGTAGCCGAACAAACTCCTGTGCAGCACGTACTTCAACCTCCAACACTCGCTTCTCTTTTAGCTATCATCATCGGAATGGTGCCTCAACTGAAAGCTTTTTTCTTTGGATATGATGCTCCTCTGTCTTTTATTACAGACAGTTTAGAAATTTTAGCTGGTGCCATGGTGCCTTCTGTGATGCTTATTCTTGGGGGTATGCTTGCGGAGGGGCCAAAAGAGTCTACGCTTGGTCTTCGAACCACAATTGGCATCACAGTGGCAAGGCTTTTGGTGCTTCCTCTGTGTGGAATTGGTGTGGTAGCATTGGCTGATAAGCTGCACCTTCTTGTCCAGGGAGATGCAATGTACAGATTCGTGCTCTTGTTACAGTACACAACACCAAGTGCCATTCTATTGGGAGCGATTGCCAGCCTGAGGGGTTATGCAGTAAAGGAGGCTTCTGCTCTTCTCTTCTGGCAGCATGTCTTTGCCCTCTTCTCTCTTTCATTGTACATCGTTATCTACTTCAAATTACTCGCTTATATTTGAGGTCTTGTGGTATAATCCAGTCCCAGATCTTTGTATTCTTTGCCCTTCATTGAAGTACATGGCTTTTAATGAGATGGAATTCGGTTTATTTGCTCTCTTTACTCTGCTGGTAATGTTAGTGAAAGGTGCTTCCTCCCTGAAATTTGGTATTGTTGAATGATTAAATACGGCTCTTGTTCTGTAATATAATTTCTCAGACCCGTATGTAGCAGTCAGATATGATGTAGACAAGTGCAAGCAGCTATTTGTAATTGCGAACTGCTGGATTGAATTCAGAAGTTATTTTTTCCAATAATTGTTAGAATATTTTATCCCAATTCCCCAACTGATTAGAATTCAGACATGTCCAGTTTTCCTCTTTAACTTGCATACGAACGGGTACAGAAATGCAGACATGAATAGGAGCACAAAACAAACGCTACACTTTCTCATAGACTATATGGCTGCTGATTCCTTCTCTATTGTTAATTCCATGCATGATGATTTTTTCAGTTCTGTGATGGTGTCTGTTAAAAAAGAGGCTAAAGACTCCGTTTCTCTAATTTGTACCGGTGGGTTTTATAATTTTTGTTGACCTGACCGTTTACATCATAACCGAGTCTTGCTCTTCTAAAAAGTTGCAGAGGGAATGGGCTGCTGCTGCACAATGACGCAGGATTTCTAATGAAATCTGTCGGACAGCATTCTACATTTGCTGCGACTAGTGACTTTGAACTGAAAAAATGCATTACTTCACTGCTATAGATTTTCTTTTCTGGTACAATTTAGAAGTGTTAAACCTGTTTTTTTTTATTGATATCTGATTTTTTTTTTATTTTTAAAATTTTTTTAATGTTAAAAATAATTTTCTAAAAAAATATATTTTTAGACAAAAAAAAAAATTAAAAAATACTTCTACCATACTAACAAACACTTGTTTAGCTTTTTTCAGGTAACAAACTTTTAAGAGACTAATTATGTAGTGTTGTGCGGTGTGATTAATACTTCTGCAAACGTTTTTAAAAACCTTGATTAAAAAAAATATATAATTTACAATTTTTTTAAACAAACTTTTTTAAACCATAAAACTATCATAATCAAACTTTTCCTGATGTGGTTGAAGCTTGACACCAAATAGTGTTTTTTTAGGTGAATAAAAGTTCTTGAAATGCTTTGATTTTTTAAAATTTCAAATTATTTTTTTTATTTAATGTAATGATATCAAAAATAATTTTTTTTATTATTTTAATATATTTTAAAATAAAAAAACACTTTAAAAAACAATTATTATCACAATACCGAATACTATCTAAAACACCATTCGATATTGATTTTTGTTTGAAAAATTGCAATGGTTTTTTTTATATATATATTTTTGATATAAACGCTAAATCAATTAAGCAAAAGAGTGTTGAAGTATGTTGATTATACCTCGCAAACCTTTCAAACTCGGAGAAATCATACTCGTTAAGAATCCGGCCTGTAAATGCAGGAATTGAATGGATTTGTTTTATCCAGTCATGGCGAAGTGGCTTGTTAGAACTTGCAATTTCTGCCTGCAAGCATCGTAGAAGTTTCACGCAATCCAAGTCTGGGATGGTCGTCTCTTCCCTTGTTTACCTTTTCGTGGTTCACATTTTAAACCGTGGCTGCTTTTCTATACACATGGTCAAATTGATGCAAGGTTGTTTTCCTCTGTTCAATATAATTGCTTGCTTGTACGAGATTCATGGATCCTAGTCTTAGATTTGGAGTCCAAGATTGGAATGGACTTGTATGGATAAGTCTGGTCATAGTTATTTATTCAACAAGACTTGTTCGTGCTTAATCCAGACAATATACTCTCCGAAGCAGATGTCTGCCAGAAACAAAATCGTGTTTTTCTTTTTAATCTCTGTAGATAATTACGTGACATTACATAGCATCATCAAATACATACCAAGCTCGCTCCTTTTCTGGTCTTTCCATTTAGCCACGAGAGAATGGGAAGGCAGCGGCTCTGTAATGATAAAAACATATGTTTTTATTTTTGAGGGGCACAGCTCATTTGATGATATTCTAGATTTATTTTTTTAAAATTATAAGTTTGAATCTTATAAAATTTAAAATCATTAAAAATTTATATAGTTGTTAACTTCAAAACTATAAAATTAATTAAGACATATATAAAATGATCTAGATATTCATATTAATAATAATAAAATAAAACATGGATGGTTTTGCGTGATTCATGAGACACTATAGAGCAAAAAAAAATAAAATGGTAATATTCTATGTACTTATTAATAATAATAATAATAAAAAAAAACATGGATGGTTTTGCGTGATCCATGGGACAATATAGAGAAAAAAAAATGGTAATATTTTATGTACTGAAAGGAAGGGAGTCGTGGATGGCTGACAGATTGTATCCAGTGGTTGGGAATATGCCGAGAATCATAATAAGAGCAAGACCCACGCCTTGTTCACCACTCTGTCTTTAAAAGAAGAAAAGTAAAGGAGAGCTTCAAAACCTCCACTGATTGTTTCCTTTTCCTCGGGGCCTAATCCGAGAAGACAGAGAAATCACAAATGAACACCATAGTCCGTAGTGGATTGATATCAGCCATCCTTTTAGTCGAATCAATTCTTTCCCAGTGGCAAGTTTGCCTGTATTCTGAACTTACCCAGAATTTAAAAGACAATATATATATATATTAAAACGACAGGAAGAGTGGCTCGTATGATACGCGGTGGTCAACGAGATGAACCGACCATTCAATTAACGGGACTCGTGCAGAGCATCGAGTGTTCCGATTTGGAGATTCCCAATACCATAACCCCGGGTGGAAATTATCATCGGGACACACATACGATAAAAACCCTCACCATCCTGCGGCTGTGCTTTTCTTCAATTCAGGACACAAAGAAACAAGCATTTCGCAGCCCCAACTTACAAGCTGGTGCATAAAATCGACATCAGCCATGTTCATGCTTGGGATTTAGGAGGCTAAAGTACGGGGGTGTGGACATTACAACAATATCTAACTCGTGGGGATTAGCTGAAACAAAAATTAAGATTTTATCCTAAATTAAAAAAAAAACACGTGAGAATCACATGTATTTCTCCCACTTTTGATTTGAAGTCTCGTTTGGGATTGCACCTCATTAAAAACATCTTTTAGTTGTTTTTTTTGCAGGGCAGCAGCAGGTTGCCCCTTATTACCATACCCACCCTACTAGGACTCCGTCGATAGAGATCGACGGTGCAACGAAATTTGAAAGTTATAAAGATTTAATTGAAACAAAAAACAAGATTTTGAATGATATTAACATAAGACAAGAATTGCAGGGGAGAAAATCGAGATTTAAGCTTAAAAAAAAAGAGGGTAGGGGGCTGGAGTGCAAATATGATTTGTGTTGGAGAAAAGTAAAGAAGAGAACCTCTTTCCCTCTTACAATTGCGTTTCAGCCACATAATTTTCATTCCCTCTCAAAATGCATAATTGCAATTTCAATTTCAAACGGACTTTATTCATCCGTTAAGAAAGAAAATATATTTTATTAAGTATTTTTTTTTTTTTACAAATACAATCAGATATCGTGCTGGAAAAGGAAATTAATAAAATATTCCCTATCAATAGAAAGACGAATTATATCATAATCCCAGTTCCAAACAAGCCCTTTCCTTGCATTTTCCCCCACCAGGACCACCACCACCACCCGACCATTTCCTTCCTCTATAAAGATCACCACAAGCTATCCCTTCTCTACCACACACACCAATCTCCAAACCCTATATCTCCCCATCCATATACCTCGACTTCTCCTCCTCAGCATTCATCTCCCTCAACAATGATCTTATAGTCCCTTCTCCTTATCCTCTTTATTTATTTTTACACAAGCATTTTTTATTATCTTGTTTCTTATCAAATTACTTTTGAAAAAACAAAACAAAATGGCTATACCTTGTCCACCCTTTATTGGATCAGAAAAGCTATCTATAGAGTCAGGAGCTATGTCTCCTTCATCTCCTTCCCCGTTAATCCTAACCCAAGACGAGCTCAAAAAAATCGCCGCCTATAAAGCCGTCGAGTTTGTCCAATCTGGCATGGTCCTGGGCTTAGGCACCGGCTCCACCGCTAAACACGCCGTCGACCGTATCGCCGATCTCTTACACCAAGGAAAATTAAAGAACATTATAGGAATACCGACCTCCACAAAAACCCACCAACAAGCCGTGTCTCTTGGCATCCCTTTATCTGATCTTGATTCGCATCCCGTTGTTGATCTTGCCATCGACGGTGCTGATGAGGTGGACTCGAATCTCAATTTGGTCAAGGGGCGTGGTGGATCTTTGCTCAGAGAGAAAATGATTGAGAGTGCCTGCAAGAAGTTTATTGTTATTGTTGACGAGTCTAAGTTGGTGGCTCATGTTGGTGCTAGTGGTGCTATGCCCGTTGAAGTTGTGCCATTTTGTTGGAAATTTACTCAAGATAGGCTGCAAAATTTGTTCGATTACGCGGGGTGCGTTGCCAAATTGAGGACTGATAATGGGGGCGAAAAGATTTTTGTTACTGATAATGGGAATTATATCGTGGATTTGTTTTTTAAGAAGGATATTGGGGACTTAAAGGTTGCTAGTGATGCTATTTTGAGGCTAGCTGGGGTTGTTGAGCATGGGATGTTTCTTGATATGGCAACCACTGTTATTGTTGCAGGTGAGCTTGGGATCACTATCAAGGATAAGTAGATTGAGATTTAGAAGATGGAGATTTTTTTACAAATTTGAAATTTTTTAATGGGGGTATTAATCAAGTTCGGGAATTCGACTGCTTTGTCATTGTAATAGTATTGATAGAGGTCGAGGGTTCCCTCCTTAATTTTGGCTCCGAATTTTACCAGGAAAGAAGGTTTAGGGGTTCTAGGATTATCTTGGCAGTTGAACAGTCTAAGCTCATCGTATGTCAGCTGTCATCAGCTGTTATTTTCAATATGAAAATGATCTTTCCTTTCACGCTGGATGTTTTGGTTTCTTATTTTATATATTTTAATGTGTTTCAAATGCCTGTATGAGAGTCAATTTGGCTTATGGTTAAAACAAAGGGTTCCTGTTCTGTGCTGCTGGGTATGCATGACTGTTGCTCTGTGATTGCAATTTGTCATCATTATGCTGTACAGAGTGTCTATTCTGTGTCGTAACCCAGCAAGCATTTTTTAGGCCGATCATTGTCAGGCACTGCATAGTGGATTACAGGACGAGGTCTGCCCTTCTGTTGCTGGAGTGGAGTGCCTTCTGCGCGCTTTGTTTTTCTTGTTGATGGTTGAGGTGAACAGTTTGAAGGAGCTATTTTATTGCTTGTCCTTAGAGGCAGAGGGCCGGGTTTTTATGGTTGCCAACTATTTACTCTTGTTAGTTTGTTCGGTACCTGGATTTCATAGCTAGTTACTTGCAAGTCGCAGCCATTTAAGCTTTGAATCCGAGGCTATTTTCGTTTTGTTTAAGCATGGATATAATCGGCTATTTCAGGGACCTGTTAAATTCAGGTATGGTTTGCGACCATGTTCCTGGCCCCATGTCACTCTTTTTTTTTTCTTTTTCCTGATTTATCCGGGAACTACATGGACGGGCTTCAAATTTTATATAAGATATGAAAACTGAGAATAAGGCTTCTGCTCATCCTACCTGGTTAGACAGAACCTCTGATCCAGCTCGCCTGTATTGACGTCTTGTTGTAACTCTTGCAGCATTGGATCAACAGTTGCTCTGAAGGTTTCTGAAAATGTTTATGGGCTTGTATAGGGTCATTGGGCTTAAGAAGTCCTTACAGTACGGACACCCTGAAGGGCCACTGATCTGAAAGAAAGAAAGCAAAGCTTACAAAAGCACCCACAAGAGAGTGAATATGATATGGTGGAGTGACTGGGCCTAAGTTCATAAAATGATCATTCTGTCACCAAGTCATATCGAGGCCTGATTAATGGTCCAGACATGGTGGTGTCAATGTCTACCAATGGCGTGTAAATTTTTATTTATCAAATCGACCAATGGTGGAGGAAAAAGGGATTTACTAATTATTAGGTTCTGAATTCGGATACGTCTATGAGCCAAGAGTTCTTAAATCAAATTTCTACTATAATCACTGCTCTCGCTTCCTCTGTGCAAAAGAAAGGAGAAAGGGCCACCTTCCAATCGCTAGATGCTTATAATTTTACTGTGGATCAGTTGAAAAAGACACTAATTGGACCAAAAGCAGATCTTGATAATGATATTGATGGAATGAAAAAAGTTACAGAATTTGATAAAGGCAGAAAAATGCCTTTGAACTTCTCTCAATTCGCCAGCACAGTAAGACCCTCGTCGGTCCTTTGTGACACCAAAGGAGCAGCCTTGAAGACAGTATTCTGGGCACGAGAAAAAGCAAAATTGTGCGCTTAAGGATGCGTGAAGAAAACATCATTATTACACCAGGTTCATGTCTGATGTATATATGCATGTTTAATTCATAGTAATTAATGAAGAAAACCATGAACTAGAAGGGAGAGAAAAAAAAATGCCTAAGGAGTTATTGAGGACCCTGGACTGCTAAAAAGCACCTTACTATGTTCAAATTCAAGAATTCAGCCCACTTTCTACATAGGGAAAAGGGAATGATTTCATCCTTCATTCCCTGTCATATATCCTTCTATCCTAATAAATTGATGCGACACTGCACATCCATCGGGCACTGCTTAAATTTCATGGATCATCAGAGATTTTTGAGCCCCTACACTCAATGGGTTTTCAAGATCAAGGTATTTTCAGTGAGATTACAACTTATATTGTCACTGAAAACCATAGCCAACTTGATCAAGTGCATCATTAGTATCTCAGGCACCAGAGTTTGATCAGGTAAAATGGAGAAATATAATCTAGGTTGGAATTTATCATATCAAAACGGCTAAGCATGTATAGCTTGTTATGAGACTAAGCTGCCGTTCAATACCAGAGGAGCAAGAAAGAAGAGCTATGCACCGTCTTTAGTCAGTTTTCAGCGATAAGTACACTTGAAGTCAAATTTCTCCACCATATTCTAGCAACGACCTCCTAAAATGAGGTAGGCTCAAGACTTGATATCACTTGAAGAAAATGAAACCTGTAAAGGTAAACTGGATGCAAGTTCATGAGCCTCTAAGCATCTGCCCTTCACTTTGTTGAATGCATCGGATTATTTAGATGCAACAGAGAGAAAAAAGGAAAAGGCAGCTATGTCTTAATCCTAAGTGGAAAATTCCTACATTTTACATATTGCCGAATGAACTGGCTAGCCTGTAGTGTTATCAATTCAGTCTTCGTTACGCTTTAGGATGTGACTTTACCCGCTATAATCCACCAATTTGAAGCTGCGCCATTGCAAAACACATGCTTGAATTCATGTTATAGATGCTCTGGCAAGCCCAGGACTTTCAATGGCAGTAACAGAAGCATGTCAATGTAGCTTTTGTCAAGATATCAAAGCTCTGCTGTTGCCACCTGTCAAGAGAATATAATGGTTAGCAAGTTTGTTAATATGGTTAGACAATTAAGAAAGTCTGTTATTGTTGATTAGATTATGTAATCAAGTTTCTCACCTTTAGTTCATATAAAATGAATATAACAGTGCTGGGAATGTAAGCAGTGAATAATACACAGAAACATTTTCTTCTTCCTCTGCATTGCAGCATCTTTCTCTAATTTTGTTCGCTTTTTGTTCATCTCTATAACAATTCTTACTAGCTTATCATGGTATCAAAGCTTAGGATTGTTAATATCTTATGATTCTGTGATTTCTCTGCTTCTAATATCTTGCTAATTTATGTTTCTGGTATTATTATCGCCTTATTAAACCAATTCTTTCATAATAATCAATCTGCCTATCATCTATTTGATATATTGTCAAACTAAAAAAATTCTTCTTTAACTCTCTTCTCAAATTTGTGATTCTCTTCCTCTCTGTCTCTTGAACTCTAAAAAATGGTGACTATTTCTCAACTTCAAAGCTTCTAATATATTGCTAATTTCTGTTTCTGACATTATTATCGTCTTATTAAACCAATTCTTTTATAATAATCAATTTGCTTATCATCTGTTTGATATATTGTCAAACTAAAAAATTCTTCTTCAAATCTTCAACTTCCTACAAGATTCTTCCTTCTCAATCTTTGATTCTCTTCTTTTCTATCTCTTGCACTCTAAAAATATTCCTTCTAATCCCACTGCCTTCGTCTTTCTTCCTCCTTTTCCTAACGTAATATGGTGTACTCTTTAAGCATAGAAAGAAGGCGGATACCATCATATAAGAATTCAGTGCCTCTCTCGCTTTTCCATGTCATGGTTTTGGAAGCCAAAGCCTCCGGCATTTTATTAACCAAATTGCGAGCTTTCTCAGCACGCTTGAGAGTCAGATGAGCATCTCTCCCAACATTGTATCGATTGTCATCCCTGTTATATCCCTCAAGCCAGCTCTCCTATTCACATGCAGTCAACCATTTCTCAACCTTTTCAAGTATTTCTTTCCTGCTAAAATATTCCTCCTTAACATTAGCAATTTGAAGCTCAATTTGCTCAAGTATACTCGCAAGGTCCATGTTTCCAGATTCTATGGCTTCAATAACATATTCTTCTACAGATCAGTTTGCTGATATACTAACTAAAGGTCTGTCCACTCTTTTATTTCGGTGTCACTGTTCCAATCTTATGCTTGGCTCCTCTAAACCTGTGATTGAGGGGGAATGCCAAGATATCAAAAGCTCTGCTGCTGCCACCTGTCAAGAGAATAGAGAATATAATGGTTAGTAAGTTTGTTAATAAGGTTAGACAATTAACAAAGTTTGTTACTGTTGATTAGATTACGTAACCAAGCTTCTCACCTTTAGTTCATATAAAATGAATGTAACAATGCTGGGAATATAAGTAGTGAATAATACACAAACATTTTCTTTTTCCTCTGCATTGCAGCATCTTTCTTTAATTTTGTTCGCTTCTTGTTCATTTCTGTAACAATTCTTACTAAGCTTTCACCTCCCAATTCCATAATTAACAGAAGTATATAAAAGTCAAATCCTTGGACCATGCCTGCATTTTCTAGTTTATCAACTCAATTCAGATATCATACCACGCATCATGTAGTATCGTCATAATCTGGAAAGGAAACACCAGAAAAGAGTTGAAAATCAAGTCATGTAGATTGGATATCATGAAATGAAGAGGCTTCAATTTCTAACATCACAGCATCATTGGAAGAGAGTGTCTTGAGCTATATCTATATCACATAAAAAGAGAGTAGAAAACTGCAAAACCAAGAACCTCATGACAACGAAAAAGGCATTCAATATCTTGGCAGCCTTAGAATTCATCACCATCATCCAAGAAACTATATTCACTCTCTGGTTCCATAAGTATCGATTGGAGCCATGAATCACAAGCCAGTCATTGTGATACATGTCTGGGAAATTTACTGAGGCTTGATCATTAAGCATCAAATTACCACCAGATGTTGAGACAGTAATCCCAAATCCCTCCAAATAAGTCTCGAAAACAACCCCATCATCAAAATTAACCAAATCGTCCCACATAATCTTGCAAGGAACAGCATGCTTGAGAAACATTGAAGAGTACCCCTCAAATCCCCGAGAAAAGCCTTTATCACTTTATCAACAGGAGCAAAGATTGTTTATGCAGTCTTGTCCGTAAAGCCCACCATTAATTGCAAATCAAGAAAAGAGGCCATAACAGAGTAGCCTTTTGACTTCAAAACCCTACTAACCTCATTAAACGAGTAATAATCACTACTAGCCTTAACAGAACATCCAAGATTTTGATCCGAAGACCCAAAACCCGTATCGAAGAATCTATCAACCCCGAGAATTACCAAAGAACCATCATCATAAACCGGGGAATCTTTAATCTTAACCCCATTTAGTGAAACATCATCGCCGGTAGAAGTGACGGTAAGTGAATAATTTGGAAAAAGAGATGGGATCTTGGCACCTAGAGAGAGGGACTCGAGGGAATTGAGAGGGAAAGAGAGTGGTAGCCGGAATTCGAGAGGATTACAGCGGCTTCACGGAGGGTTTCGGTGGGAATGGAGGAGGAGAAGGAGAGGAAGGAGAAGAGGAAGAAGAGAGAGAGGAGAATTTTGGTTGCAGCCATCGATGGCGGTTTCGGAGATTTGTGTTTTCTTGGTCTTGGTGAGAGAGAAGTAAGTGTATATGGAATGGGAAGGAAGGAGTTGGCGGGAAAGATATGAAACGTGGAGAAATGGGATTTGTTGAGGTGTTGAAGTTAGTTATGGATACTGGAGACAGTTAGGCTGTTCTTAACAGAGTGGCGGGAATGCCCTGAATGGTCTGAGGAACGCCAGCGGCAGTCACTGAGACAGCCGCTAGCTAGCAACACTGGCTACAGGAAGAAAACACGTTGACAATAGTAGTTTTTTATGAGAAGCAGCTAAATCTTTTATTAATGATTCTATTCAAAAGTGAATGCATGATAATAGATGGAAAGAAACATATAATAGTTTATGCAGAGAAGGAAGGGAGAGTCGGATTTATGAAACAAATTACTCGTTAAATTAAAAAAATACAAGGTTTCACTGTACTCATAGAGACAAATCACAAATAATAATTTGCTTACTCGAAGCATGCTCCTAATCATGTGTGACCGATAGGCTTCCAGCCACAATATGCATTTAACAGACATCCAATCTGTCACGGCACAGAGATTTTTGGGCACATAAAAGAAAAGGATAGGATGAGAGGCGGCCACTTTAACAAAGGCCTCTTTTCCAGAGAGAAAACTGTCTAGAATAGGAAACCTAAGCAATGCATCTCATGACAAAGCTATATCCAAAGCTTGCAAACCCCATTTCGAACAAGAGACGAGTCCCCACTCAAATCTATTGCTTATATTAAACATCGATATGTGTGCATCATGAGGAGCAGTGTAGTGTGAAGATGGAAACCATCATATTTGCCATTAATTACCCGTGTTTTCTGTGGATTGTGTAAATCATCTTACTAGCAGGTGGTTGGTTAATACATATGTCTGCGGTGGCAGAGCTTTTTGCAGGGGCAAAAGCAGGCATTAGGATGAGAGGGCCATGACAACCAAACATTTAAAAGCTTTACATTTTCATCCTTCAAGTTATGTGTCATTCCCATTGCTTTTTCATTCTCATTTAATTTTCATATGCATTCTAAAATTTGTTTTTGTTATCAATATATTAAAATGATTTAAAAATATATATAAAAAATAATTTTTTACCGAATAATATTTGTGCCGCATTTCCGGACACTACCGGCATGTCAAAGTCGCATAAAGTAATTAATTAGATCAAATGGCAAGAAAAAAGAACAAGCAAATCCAAAAATAGAAAAAGAAAGAAGAGAAATGGGCAACAGGGGAGAAAAGAAAAAAAGAATGAGTACATTGAAGTTTTACACTTTAAGATTATAAAATTATCTGAAAAATCCTGACGAGATGAACCAAAAAACCTAAAGAAAGCTACCAACACAGACCACTTACAAAATTCATTGTAAGAACTATATTCTTAGCTTGAAGAAATTACGATCCCTTTCTTGTACGTAAGTCTCTCCTTTCTTTCCTTTCCTGTCATCTTTTTCGTTATACCGCCTTTTCTTCTGCTGATTCTCATTTTATTTCTTTTACCTGTTGAATTGGTAAAGTTCTTTCCTTTTCGTTGCATCTGAGAGCTTTCTTTCTTTTGATGTTTTGTCTTTCCCTTGTCCCTTTTTGGGTTTTCTCTGTTTCTTGTTTGTGGTTTTTTTTTAAATGCTTATAGTTGTGTTCTCCTCATCTGGGTCCTTGCCATTTCTTGTGATTGTTGGTCTCTTTGTGTGATGCTACTTGTTTGGCAGTTTTGTTAAAGCCCTTTTCCACAAAGTTGTATCTCTTTTTTCTGAATTTGGCCCTCTTTCCGCCTTATATTTATGTCCGTATTCTCTTTTTCTGTAACATTTTTTTGGTTATTTTTGTTAAAGTACTTAACCTTCAAATTTTCCTTGTTTTATTCCAACCACAGTGATTATTTATTTTCAAGGGGGCTCACAACAGCTTGGTTCTGGGCTCGGACTTCTTGAACATTAGTTGAGATTCGTCAATTGGTGGTTGTTTTGGAAAATTGAGAGATGGGGGATCATTTTGTGTTGCTGGTGAATCGGCTGTTAACTGAATCCACATTAGAAGCTGCAATTGAGAGCAGAAACCTGTCGATGCAAGCCACAGTATCAACAGTTGATGACACTAAAATTGATAAATCTTTCCAGAAAGTGGATTTTGGTGATATATCGACTCCAAGGAAATTGGTGGAGTGCAGGATATGCCAGGATGAGGATGATGATTCCAATATGGAGACCCCATGTTCTTGTTGTGGCAGCTTGAAGGTCGTTGAGCTTTTATTTTTCTTTATCAACCAAAAATAATTTTTATTTATATTGGTGCTTTTTGGAAAATTATGAATTCTTTTCATGCATATGAGAATGAGTGTTAGTCAACTGTCAAAGTATAGTTTCGTTACTTTCTTTTTATCTACACTGGAATTCAAAGTAAAGTTGCCAATTGGTCTGAAGTCAAAGTCATTAAGTTTGAAACTCAATGCTTCGGTCTTTCTGTACAATTGTTTTGCCTTTTGGAGGGAGAATAACTCATCAGATTGTTTGGAAAAGTTCATCCTCACTGCTATGTTCTAGAAGGCTTCCTTTCTTTCCTCCAAAAAGACCACAACCGATATTCTCTTTCCTCGTGTAATTGGACCGTTCGATCGTTTGGTTTACTGATAAGCTGATTCATATAGGCTTCCATAGTGAGATTTGCATGAGAAACCCTTGTCATCGCTCTTGCTTAACTGGCATGTACCGTGGATCACATCTTATATGATACAGTCATACAGCAAAAAAAAGAAAAAGAAAAAAGAGTTAATATCATGATCATTATACACTTTCCTTATTTTCCTGGAGGGAAAATGGAAAGTTTGGTAGATAGCTAATAGCTGAATGACTCAAGCATCAAGTTGGGTTAGTTGATCTGATTTTGCTTGGTTGAACTTGGAAAAATATACTGAGATTTGCCTAACTCAACCCAGTTGACCAGTTTTCTTGTTTGAAGTTCAAAAATATGCCTAAATAATCTACCACAGGGACATGTTTGTTGGCATGGTCCAGAAGGTGTTGATTTATTAATTTATCCTATTCCTTCTTCGGTCTTTATTTAGTTGCATTGCTTCTTCTTCTTTTTTCCTTTTACTGTTTCGCGGTTTAGAAAAACTGATGTTTTCATGTTTCCACTATACAAAGATCAACATCTTAAACATCAAAACTTGAGTTGATGTTTGTCATGTTATTAAACCAGCTTGAAATATCAGAATGTCATATAGATAGGGTATACATTGGTCTCCTAGATGAATTTGCCAACTGTTTTAGTGTAGCTTGACTTAGCCTTCAATACGATCACATGTAGCCTGCCCTTTCTGACAATGTTCATGTCTGATTGTTCATATTCGCAGTATGTTCATCGCAGGTGCGTACAGAGGTGGTGTAATGAGAAGGGTAACACTATATGTGAGATATGCCACCAGGTACATTCTGTTCTTTCATATTCAGCTTCAATCTAGTTACTATCATTGGTTCTGGGGAATCTTTGTAGTTGGCATGAGGTTCTAGTCTGTCACCAACAAATTGGACCATAGCTTTAATGGTACAAAATTTCATTGATTTCAGGAGTTCAAGCCTGGTTATACAGCACCACCTCCCCTGTTCCAAATTGGGTTTCCAGTGAACTTCAGGTGATCTTGCTTGTTTCTTGGTTTTCATTAAACTTTTGTTCTAATTGTATTTCCATTTCACTAGAACTTCACCAATGTGCTCCAACACTTTAATCAGGGGAAATTGGGAGACTTCCAGAAGGGAGTTAAATGGTCCTCACTTCATAGCAGTGGTCTCAACTGAACGTAACTTTTTGAACAATGACTATGATGAGTATGCAGCTTCAACTACAAGAAATGCAATCTACTGTCGGTTAATTGCTGTAGTTGTAAGTCTATCTCCTCTTTTTTTTTTTTGGAATAAAATATGTAAGGAGATTTTCCGGGAGAACCTTGAAAGAGATTCTCAGAAGCTAATGTTTCCATTTTATTAGACCGTGTTCTTATAATTTCTTTTTCTTTTATAACTATATTATTCCTTTTTTCACCATGGCGTTGTCCCTTTAACAATCTCATTACTCTATTTGTTCTCTTGCAGTTCATGGTTCTTTTAATTCTAAGGCACTCTCTTCCTCTTGTTCTTAATGGAACCGACAATATCTCATTCCCGGTATTTATGGTATAACAATTTGAAATGCTGCTGCAACTGGAAAAGACATTGATAAAAATCATGTGTGAAAAGCATAGACCAACACTTTCTTACTTTGTTTGACAGTTATTACTACGAACTGCTGGGATTATTCTTTCAATCTATGTCATGTTAAAAGCAGTGACTGCTCTCCAGCGTTGCTGCCTCCATCAGGTTGGTTCCAGCCACAGTATACGATCTCGTGCTTTTTTTACGTTTATGCTTTTTTTACGTTTACGATATGGTGTTGAACTATATACTCGATGCTCATCAATTTTTCTTTGCCTATTTTTTGGTTTCATTGTTGATCAACAGGAGCCTCCAAATTCATCATTTCATTCATATGATGAAGATGCTGAGCATCCAACCCTGCAGCCTCGGCCACATATAATAAATGTTCATTAGAATCTGCCAGATCTTCAAGTTACTAGTTTGTTTCAAGGTAGATGGAGATAATTTCATTCTCAAATGTGAAAAAAAGATAGAAAAATCAAGTTTCCAAGGTGGCTTCCTCACGGGGCAAAGTTTAATCTCCATCTACCTTGTTTGCAAGCTAGGGTTCTGATTTCTGAAAGAGCACGGTATCTTGTTTGTTGACAGCGACAAACAAACGACAGTTCCCCGGAAGACAATAGTGATTTAGATTCCTAGATTTGCATTTTCTTTACTTCTCCATCATCTAAATGCTTTGTACAGTTAAAAAAAGGTTCCAATGTATATACAAACATTTATTACGAAGAGACCTAACGAGTGCAAGTCTCTATCTTTCCATCCCTAGCTGCTAGAATTTGAAATCTAATCTCTTGCAGCAATACCAAATGACTTGATACGCAAAGTTGTCAATCAGCTAAATTGTTTAACAGTCAAGTCTGGAGGATAGAAAAAGTTATTATCCACTGTCAAAAACTTTCCTGTACAAATGTTTTCCACGTTACAGGTATTTTTTTTTGTTTCACACCATCAAATGCACATGAACAGAGCCAAGATATGGTACTTGCGTTCAAATATACTGTACACTGAATTAATCTCACATTCCAAGTGTAAAATCCAGCGGATGCAAAGGAACAGTCATACCCTCTTAGAACTGCAGCATCCATTCTATCTTAATAAGATCCATGCTCAACTGTGAATCGTTGCAGTTTTTAAAAGTGAGGAGAATAATAATAAATAAATAAACAAAGAAAGAAAAGGCAAGCAAAGAGAGGAGAAAATGATCTCTTGTAAAATTGAAATTATAATATTAACCTGTAGAATCCAAAAGTGTGCTCAAAAGGAAATGTCCAGAAAAGGGTACAAAGGAGGACCTCAAAGCAGGTCAGTAAGATTGTAATCTGGATTCCTATTGAGAGTCTGATTGAACCCCAACTGGGCACCTTAATGACTGTATGGTTTTGTCCTTTTTAAATATCTTAGTTCCAGCTTCTCCTTGGCCTGAAATGTTGGGGAAGGAAAACAAATAAGAAAATTCACCACATAATTTTAAGCATCTCACCATCCTGTCAATTTTCTTTTGGTTAATACTTTATATCAAATTTGAAAAAGCTCATCATCCTCGTTAATATCAAATGTTCTTTAAAGAGTGTAGTTGGTGGTAATACTTTCGGTTTTTTTGCTGAGAACGCCAGTAGCAAGCAAGCGCTCCAAATGCACAGCTAGCAAGCGCGATTGCCAACGCAGCCCCAACAGGCACCACCACTGCGTTCGTTGAGGCCACTAAATCTGCAATAGCCCCATCAGTCACTTCATCCCCAAGACGATCCTTTTCCTTGTACAAAGATGCAAGAGTTTTGCCATAATAACCAGTCAAGAACTTGTATACTTCATTCAAGTTCCAATCTATTTGACCAACTCCATTCTCTCTCTGGTTACTAGAGAGATGACATGAAGAGCAAAGCTGTTTTGGAGGCCAAATAATCTTTGGGAACTTGGGGTCACCAGTTCCTACAGAAGCTTCTTCCTTCATTAATCTCTCATTGACTTTATTATGGGTACTCCACAACCAAAGGGCAAAGTCACGAGATGTATTAAAAGGGGCAGTGACACTGCAAATTGGAAAAGCCTATATAAGTAGGAAGGAGCTTGAGAGCCTAAAGGTGACTTATTCTGAGTTGATTTTACCTTGAACACATTTGATAAAAATGTTCACGGCACTCCTCGCATATAAAGAAGTTGTTGATAAAATCACATACTGCAGTGAATGCAAACTGGCTCTCTCCATCCTCAATCCTCACAGAGAGTGAATGCAGTACAACCCATAAACCACAGCTGCAAATGACAAAACAAACAAATGGAACAAGGAAGATGATTGTTTAAACAATTCAATAGTAGAGGAATTTTATAAGGGTTATAGCTGTTCAAAATAAAAGAGTTTGGTTTCCATGGCATGAGAAAACACTACTAGAGATGCCAAGTTTTATATTACTGTGTAAGCTGGAAACATATGAGCCATTTTTTTATAAGAGAAAAGATAAGCCTCAAGCAGCAGTAAATACTAGATACCATCTCACAAACATTATAATAGAAGCTATCATAGGAGTGCGCATACATATGCATGGATAATGGCATACAAAAAGTAAAAGCAATTTATGCTTTCTTTCTGAATCCAAAAGGTTAAACTGCCATGCACTTCAAATTTGCTATTTTCAGAGGAGATAAAGCAAATTACTGCTTATCAGCAGAAGGAAATGATTCTTAAATCTGAAAGCAAACTTAGAGCTTCTCTGGACACTAGCATCTATAACAGTACATGCTATCACTAACAATCATCGCTACCACCTTAGCGATAACTGCATCCACCACTATCACCAAGATGTCTATTATTTCCCTAGTAACCACACCGCCCATGTATTTAACAGTCCCACAGTGTGGACTGCCACTGTCATTCTTGCAAATCTGCATTTTTTTTAGTCAAAGATCTTGGAAAATGGTCAAAAAAATGAAGCAGTGGATCAGTCCTCAAATTCTGACATACCCAGTGATGGTACAATGGAGATAATGGAGAACATGACAATGTATGAATTCATATTTGTCAACTATACACAGCCTTTCCAAGCAAGCTGAATAACTCATTACAAGAAATGCTCTAATGTGAACAGATACAAGACTAACAAGAGACTATTTTAGGCTTAGTTTGGATGCAACTTGTCATATCAAGTAATGTAGCACCACTACACATGAACTCGCCATCTCTAGTGTATCAATAACTGGGTAGAGCACTATAGCAAAACTTAAAACATACTGAACAAAGTGTTCATCCTGTAAATAATTGGAATAAGGAACATATGCTGTTACCTAAAGCCCCTGGTATCATTCTTGCTGCCACGGCAAAACATCTGACAAAGAACACACAGCCATTTTAAAATAATATATTACGAAAATCAATCCAGCAATTTGACAAGTAACAAAATGAAAGTCATAGTTAAACACATGGCACAAACTAGTATTAGCTAGCTAAGCTACCACAGGTAAAAGGGCAGTAACAAATAACATTTTCAACAAAAATTAACCATACATCATTGCTTGATCTCACAAACAAATTTTCAGTTTCTCAAAAAAAAATTAAAAAAAATATCTAAAAAATATACAATGGAAGTCAAATTGGAATGGATATTTTAAAAAATCACAAACTTAGTTCACTCTTATCATATGGATCGGTGGGTGCTTTTGCAAACATTAAAATGACTGAATGGCTCCAGAAATGTTAAGATGCCATTTTCAATATTGAAAGCATTGAAATAACATTATGTTCCACCAATTCTTACTTATTCAAAGCAATGGCTAGATGAAAAAAACAACAGTCCAAACTAGGCACTAACCACACAATAATTTTAGAAAATGAAATTTAATAGAGCAATTAATAACTCAATAATTGTCAATTATCACACGGAAATTAACTGACATGATACCATTTCAAGAATGGCACACAAAACAGTTTAAAAAATGCTGATATTTGAGTACAGTACCCCACAGATCAATAAATGGCATATATCCCAGAGACACAAATGCTCACATGCAATCATTAGATGATAGATTTAAGCCTCATACACAAAGAAGCTTCATTAAACTTATGCATTCAAACGCCACTTTATAATTTTACTTCTTAGACAAATCAGCTCAGATTATATCATATAAGGTTAGCGAGTGGCAGCATTTTTGCCCAAAATGACAATTTTGCTTCTATTTGTAGAAGAATACAAGTAAAAGGGTGACGATTGCTAAAGAAGAGAGGGGCTCAATTAAATTTTTGAGTATTTTAGAGGAGCTTATTTCTGCAGTAATCTTAGGTTTAATATCAGAACCCATCAACAAAAATTATATATAATTAACCTCCCCAAAATATCAAAATACATCAGTCAAAAATATATACATGCTAACCACTATTAGTAAATGTCAAAACATACCTAAATAGTTCAATTTGACTACACTACACTTCAGTCCTAAATTGGCCAGGGCGGACTAATGCTTGATATTATCAAAATATAAAACCAGCAAACATTTCCTTCCTTAAAGAAAGAGAAAAACACCTACCCAATATCCTCGAGGAACTTCTTTCCCACAAATCTGGAAATTCCCCAGCATCCCCTTGTCATCACTGACAGCTTCCTGTTTGTCAGGTGACCACATATCTGGTGGGCACAAGTCATCAAAATTCACAAGCACTTCTGCACTTCCCTTTCGGCACCTAATACAAATAATCTGGAGTAGATCAATGAAGTAATTACTGGTTTGGATATGGAAAATTCCATTCCAAAAAGATGGTGTTTACCTCTTTGAAGGATGATGGGCCACTAAAAGCTGAAGAAATTTAATAAGTGAAGCACGGGTGTGTGGTTTGATCATCTGCAGAGCAAGCATATAAATCATGGGTGGAGAAAGAGCAAAGAGAGACAATGCAAATGAGCATGCACCCGCACAAACATAACCAGATGGGGAAAATGTCTACCTTGTGTTCAAGTATGATTTCAAAGGCAAAGAATGTAGCCTCCTCAACATCATACACAGCACGTGCAATCTTTCACAAGTTATGCAACTTAGAAGTTAATATCTTAAATTAATGAAAGAATTTACATTGGAAGTAACAAAGCAAGTTTGAACTATGCAAGCAGAAACCTGTCCAGGGTCTGATATGTTTGAAGGTAGATGCTCATTTTCAAATTTCTCATCATCCAAGCCATATGAACTGCATAAAACCATGAAAGGTTGTAACAGGGCAGCAGACTGAAGCCAAAATCCAGTATCGCAGAAACGATAAAACATGCACTGCCAGAATCAGAAGCCTTCAACAACAGACTTCATTGAAACAAAATAACATAATTCAATGAACAGAAACCCATTTCTCTAAATCCAGAATAACAAAGCCCAAGGAACAAGCTGTTAGCATATCTAGCGCGTGCATCATCTTCTGATTGTTTAGTCAAGATGCATGCTGTAGTTAAGCACTTATATCACAAAACTGACAAAAGACTTTATCATGTGCATGTCACTAACACAAAAGCAATAAAAATATGTAGTATAATTTTTTTCTACTAATAGTACAATAGAAAAGAAAGAAAGAAATCAACTAACTAAAAGGGAGTACGAGTTACACTATCAAATGATTATGTGAAACATAAAATTTATCCAATTTCTTTCTACTTCTAGAGAAATTTGATACATGATTCTGTTTCGTGGGCACACTATTAACGAATTTTAACATCAACAAGCACATTTGAGGAAAAGGCATGTAAATTACAAGATGAAGATTTCACTTAAACAAGTAGTGGTTAGGAATATCTAATACCTGCCCAATTGCTTATTGATCCAATTAAGCAATCTTTCAGCTGTCCTCCCATCATCAATGACATGTATTTCACTCTTCTCTTCTTTGGGCTCCCAACCACCAGATGCAAATTTAGAAGGTGGGCCCCAAAATAACATAGGATAATGACTCACAGAAAATTTATCACAGAGCTTATTGTTTATCTGTGCTGCCAAACAAGTTAAAGAGGGACTAGTCACCAAGCCACCCATGTATATCAATTGACCGAAACAGAGCTATAAGAGCCGCAACTTTACAAACATCATCACTAATAGGAAAAGGTTAAACCAACAGTTTGATGAGGTTAGAAAACATTCGTGCCAATATGAATAACTAAAATCCTTTTCCCTGTTCACCAATCATTTGAAATAGTTGGAAACAATATTTTATCAAGCTTCGTTCTTCTCTTTCAAATCTGTGGAGATGTAAAATTTTGCAAAGAAAGCCCAATTTAAGTGCTAATGGAAACAACTACTTTCCTGTACATTGCAAAATAATTTAAAAGGAGTAGAACATGACCACAGCGTGTGTTAAAAGAAATCAATAAGACGGTGAATATACCTTCAAAGCACAATCCACCCTTGTCATCAATGCAATACCAGGATGCACAGCGTCAGGCCCATTGAAAAGTTTTGCAACCTTTTCGTATTGGGGCTGCATATTTGAAGCTCAAGAAATAAGAAAATAAACAAAAAAAATGTTAATGCAAAAATGTATCATACAATACCTTATAATTTCTGCAAGCAGGGCACCTGAAAAAGACAGTCATTGCAGGGAGAAACCAAGGTCATATAACTTACTGTTATTGTTAAAATAAGATGAGCAAGAGATGAATCACACAGAAAATGTAATAACCATCATTACACAAGGCATGATTCAACAAATAATCTGCATGGGAACATGGTGTGCTGTATTCTTTTACAATTTGATAATTTATGAATTTTTCATTGGTTCAGTATAATAGATATTCAATTAATGGTTATGCATACAAGCAGATTAACCTGATTTTGAGAAACCAACAAAAATGCGGTTGTGGACAACATAGAATAGACCAAGTAATAACTTGGTCAGCAGATACATGATTATTTATAGTTTAAGCAATTTCAATCTTAAATTGTTTAATTGGCCCATGAAATGATGTTGATGTGACAAATAAAGCAATAGCCAATGATTGCAAGTGCCACTATTTTGAACAGGGACATGTTACACAAAGTGACTTAATAGATGCAGACCCATTACGCAGCAATTTTTAATTTTCTGCTTGTTTAATTCAGAATACAACTCCATCAAGGTTAAAGTGCTTGTCCAATCATGAGATCACAAAATAGTGGTGACTTCTTTTTCTGAACAACAAAATGGTACAATTAATCCTCAGGAACAAGTTCCTTGATAAATAGCATAACAAGCTCGTAGTGCAGCCACCTTCTAAGTCCAAGAAGGAACAGTGGAATATGTCCAAGAAGCTGGCAGGCATAGGTTGATAAGGGTGTCATTGTCCATAATGAGTTGGAGTTGGAGAAACAAATTAACATTAAGGAGAAACCATGGAAAACCAACACAAAGTCAAATCAACTCAAGTGGACCTCCAGGTAGTGGCCATCAGGTAAGTAACGGTGCACTAAGAGGAAGATCCTTTTGACCTTCAGCTCAAAACATCAGTACAAAAGGTGGCTGTCTTAGCTTAAAACCATGAACTGAAGGATCACCCCACCCCCCGCGTTAGCTTATAACACCAGGGCCAAGGTGGCCTGTTACAGCCAGCTAGCTCAAAAAAATACCATTTATAAGTGGTTTGAGTCTTAGGAATGATAAACAAGAATAGAAGACAGGTTTTATTATTGTGAAGTTCTTCTATCATTTCAGACCACAAATCTTTTTCTCAGTTTTAGTTTTAGAAAATCAACACAAATATAGGAATAATACAGGCCACATTACCAATTATCATATGCAAAATGGCTCTATTATAACTTAAGATAGAAAACAGGTTATGCAGAGGAAATAATTTACAGGAGAGCATTCAAACAGTGGAGCAAGAGATGATATCAAACTTAATATAAGGTTGTGAGAAATTGAATCTCAGGGGAAAAAAGTTATGAGCACTTGAAACAGTCACTAAATAAACGAGTATGTTGACCCCAATGTGGCAGCAAGTATCGAAATTAATAATTGTAACAGACATGGAAACCTTAATTTTATTCATTGCACAACCCCTGTACACTTTCCATCATTTACTCAGTCTTAATACCTTTCTCAAGCTCCTGTATATACAATGTTCTATGGTTAATGTATCAAATATAACAAAATGTTATGTGGAAGGTATAACAGACACAATATGAATCAGACACAAGAAGCTGATTGTCGTGTGATTTAAACAGATCCAGTCCAAATCTCACATTTCATGTTTTGTCAAACAGCTGGATTGCAAACTAAAAACTGAATCAGCTTTAGGAGATGAAAACAATATTGGTCATACAGGGGAAATTCTACAATGATTCCCCAAAAGGGAAGTCATTGCAATTTTTACAGAATTTGGTGTATGTTTTGCAAAATCTTCACTGAATTCTGCAAAAGCTCACTTTTACAGTCACCGAATTTTATTGGATATCATTTGGTGATTGTATTACTGAATTCAGTAACCAATTTTACGAATAACATAATGCAGTGAGTATTTCGCAGAATTCAGTTGAAAAGGTCGTTGCCTTACTTTATTAAGAAAGGCATTATAGAAGCCACAATCAAAATAAAGGCAGCACCAGCACTTTAAAGTAACAACCCTTTTACACTATAGCTGTCTTTCTTTTTCCTCGGCAGACTTATAACTCAGCAAATGATGGAGTCCCGTTATCTGATCAAACTAGTGTGTGAAAAAACAAATTATATTTGCACTAGTCACAATTCAGTTCTTAATCATCCCTCTAAAAAAACACAAACAGGAAAATCCATCTATAGTTCTGTGCTAAAAATCACTGCTTTATGAATTTAATACATAAAATGATAAAATAATTTTGTGATCAAGACTAAAAATTTTGAAAATTAAACCGCTTCATTTAATAGATAAATAGCAGAAAGTAACAGCTAGGTGGTTTGGGATGAAGAGTAACTGACCAGTGAGCATAGAACTCGACAACGGCGTGAGCAGCGGGAGTGTTGCGAAGAACAACATCGAAATTCGTGCTATTCAAATCAACAGCGTAATCAACCCGCGCTTTGTTTTCGCTGCTTACAGCTCGGAGGATCGAACGCGATCCCGACTGAATCGACGCCGCTTCCTTGGAGCTAATTAGCAAGAGCACGATCACAGTCAAAATCACTGATGCTTTAGACATAGACATGGTAAAATTATTACTGTACAATAAGAAGAAGAAGAAGAAGAAACTCTGGTTGTTTCAATATGGAAACCCTTTCAGTGTTTTTTGGATGAGGTTTGGACAAGGAAGAGGGAGATCTGTTTTTTCCTTTTTGTTGTGTGTAAAGTTAGAATTTAAAAGTGGGGAGGTGGGCAGGGTGGTGAGGTGGGCGTATCCGATAGATGTGGGTCAATTTCCGGCCGAAAGCCGAACGGCTTGCTGCTGCTATGTGTACAGTGCATTTTGGCCCATGGGTGATTTGTTTTTATTTTGGCGAGAAAAACACCCTCTCGCCCTTATGGTTGCGGCAAATGTTCCTCTTAACACCTATTTTTTGATCGATTCACATCGAAATTCATTAAAATATTTGGCAAGAAGTGCCATGTATTATAATGTTAGAAACGGGTGTACTGAACTCTCAGGGGATATTGGTTAACTGATTAGATTTTAGATTTATTTTTTATGAATTATCAATTTGAGTTTCACAAATCTCAAGATCACTAAAAGTTTATATTATTGTTAACTTCATGACCTATAGAATTAATCAAGTCATGCATAGATTGATTCAACGCTATATTAGTCATCTCACACATGATCTTTGGTGTGAGAGTGTGGTGACTTTCGTTTTAAGATGTTTTTTTAAATATTTATTTGTATTGAAAAAATATTATTTTTTTTAGTTTTTTTT
>Ga0325405_1001050_pt1 | contig 27848 bp, 12 predicted proteins | sample PopdelMetagenome_21_FD_205663 | JGI IMG/M metagenome (GOLD analysis project Ga0325405, IMG submission 205663) | Populus deltoides microbial communities from Bellville, Georgia, United States - Xylem-Control-R2 | ecosystem: Host-associated > Plants > Phyllosphere > Stem > Wood/Secondary xylem...
GAGTTCACCCGAGTTAGCCTATCAAATCCACGACTTGATCGTGAGACTGAGATAACCATGTAGAAAGCAAATTGAATAAAACTACAAGACTCAATTTTAAAACAACACAGTGTTGAACGGAGAAATTAAAAAAATTACGAAAAAACAATAAAAAAGATCAAATTTAATTAAGATTAACCCACCAAACCCACGATCTAGAACATAGGATTGGAAAAATCCTGTTTAAAAAAAAGTTAAAAAAATCATGAAACCTATTCCATAACCAACCTAATGTTAAATGATGAAATAACAAAATATTTTAAAAAAAAAGACCTAAAAGAATGGAAGTTAACTCGGGATAGTCTTCAAAATCCATAACTCAAGTCTTGAGGTCAGAACTAACCCCATAAAAGGCAAATCCAAAAAAATTACAAAGCGAAATTCTCAATCAAACAAATAATAATGAAAAGAATAAGAACTAAATTTGATATAAAAATAAACTGAAATAAAATGACGAGGGATGAAACTGGAAACAAATCAATTAAAAAAAGGATAAAGAAAATAGCAATAAAAATAATCAAGATCAAATTTGATATAATAATTAAATGAAACTAAATGTTGAGTGCCAAAATTAAAAAAAAAACAATAAAAAAAGATTAAAAACAAAATAAATAATAATCAAAATAATGATGAATAATTTGATAAAAAAATAAAATGACATGAGATATTTGAATTTTGGCGGCCAACGCAAATCCTAATAAGAGGATAGAGCAGAAAATCTAAAATAAAATAAATAACAATCAAAATAATAAAAATCAAATTTCATATAATTTTGGTGTTAGGAAGTGTTTGTTTAAGCTGTTTTTTTAAATAATTGTTTTAAAATTAATTTTTTTTAGTATTTTTTATTATTTTGATGTGTTAATATCAAAAATAAATTTTAAAAAATAAAAAAATATTTTAATTTTTTGCGTGCTGAAGAGAAAGAAAACAACATCTTCGTTTGTACAACAAATAAGAACATTTTGCTTTTAATATCATCACTCAACAACTCTTATCTTGAGGATTTGACATTTGAGGTGTTGTATCTTAATCTTAATCTTATTGCATGTATTTAACCTTGATAATTACAATATAGAGAAGTTTTATTTGACATTTCGACACTAATAGCTTGACACTACTATCCATGCAGAGTAAGTAGAGGATCAAATCCCAGGATGCTGTGGTGCTTGGATGTTCTTCCTCCCAAATTCAAATTCAGGCCAAAGTCAAAGGAATTAGGTTCGTGTCAAAATGTGCTTTTGTTTGCATATGATTGATAATTTGGTATGCCCCCAATTTTCAAAAGGATTAGTTACATATAATTTTCTTTTCTACTCCGGGAGGCTGCGATATTATTGTCCTCTCTTGGAAAACTCCATAGATCAAAGAAATACATGAACGCAAGAGTCCTAATTACCATCAGCGTCATGTTCAATGCTCAAGGCATCAGTTAGCATTCTATGCTATAATTATATACCTGCAGGCATCGACTAGTTGAGTGGCAGGTAACCCAATTGTTTGGGAGTATTTTATACTTGTTGGGGTCTCGAGTTGGAGCCAAATCTTTCCTCTCCTCTCTACACTGAATCCAAAAACAAAAGGAGAGAAAGAATCGCGAAGCATTCAATATTTGTTTAAATCAAAATGAATCCTAGTAAATTTCTTGTCACATCAGCAGTGCAGCTTCACTTTATCAGCTCCGAGCAATCTGCATGCTAGGAATATGAGCATCAGATTTGCAAATAATAAAAACATGTATCTCACTGGGAAAAGCAAGATCGATCCTGGAAATAGTGCTCGGAAAAAGGTGCAATGCGTGTAAGAAAAGATATAATACTGCCAGTACCAGTAGTTTATGTGTGTTTGTACAAATTAAACAACGGAGATGAGAAGAGATTTAAATTAAGTGGAGCAGCACAAGGGAGCATATACTTTAGTGGTTGACCTCGTGCTTAGCTCAGCTATGAATGTGCTTAACAGACAAAAATAATGAAAAACCAAACTCTTTTTTGGCTTCACCGACTTTTTCCACGCCCACACCACCTACCGGATCACTTATCACCTGCCAGATGCCACTATTTATTTAGTTTTGTTGTAGTTTGTTGCTATTATGTACGTTAGCCCCTCTCTCTGACTCTCCATTATTTCTTAACAACAATGATATTATTATTAAATGCATGATTATAGCTTCTTATTGTCTTTTAATGTGTAAAGTTATTAAGGTATCCCACCTCCCATACCGTACACGTGGCCCACAATATTGATTGATCTGTGGTGGGGCAAATCTTGAGATGGGCATCCACCAATCAGGGCAGCGAAGCCTAGACTCTGTCATGGCAACATATCATGACGATGCATCTGCTTAGCGAACAGTGCACGGCGTGGGCAAAACCCTAAATGGGTTGGGTTAATATCATGACCATTCAATTAAATGAAGGTCTCTCTATCAAATGATAGATAGATGGATAGATAGATATATGGGATATGTTCATTAGGTAAGAAGGTTTAATCAAGAGATGACACTACCACATATCCAAGGCTAAGAATTCGAGTGATGCCAATCCCAGTAGTCCTTGTGTGTGGTCATCGTCAGATCTCTTCCTTTCTACATGGGGACAAGGAAGCAGTGCTCAAAAAGAAGAAATAAAGGCAAGACTGTAAGCAAGGATATAATCAAAAAGCAGAGGCCACCATTGTTTGGCTCTGGTCATCCGTGGGATTGTTCAATCCCACCATGAGATCCGAGAAAAGCAAAATGGATAAGCCAAGGGTCAAGTACCAAAAAACTCGACATGCTTTTATGTTTTTGTCGAACCCTCGAACACGTACATCTTCTTATCCTTGACCCTAGTAGGTCTAACTCAAATGGTTTTCTTTTTACGGACGGTGATTTATACACATACATGGTTTGGCTGTCACTTGTTTTTAGCGTGGTGGAAGATGAAGAAACACAAACAAGGGTTTGGTCAACTTGGAATTGATAGACCTGGCCTAGCTATGCGCTATGCCATGCTTCCCATTGCTTTTTCAAATGCACAGTCAGATTCCACTTCGATGATAATTAAGCTTGCTTTTACCATCTTGCCAGAGAGAACACCAACAAAGATGGCAGGTAGATGGAATTCTCTCCTGATAATGAGAGTGAAGGAGAGGACTTGGCTGTGACAGATCATCAGATTATCGGTCCCACCTCCAGCCATGGAGAGAAGCGCCGCCGTGATACGAGTCACAGAACACCAAAGAGACCTTTAGTAATTCTCAACCGCTAATAGATCAAACCACCAGATTCTCTTGTGAACAACCTAGTACGCATTTGCAACACAAGTTGCAACAACTCTCAAGGAGGAACATGAGAAATGAGAAATGATCAGACCCATCTATAACCTTGAGGATTGGGATTATCGCCCAATGGAGCCCCACACGGTGTGCAAGGGGGGCGGCAACATGTACTTGTACAACACTTTCCATACATAATTAAATAGTGGCCTCACTGTCAATTGATTATTCCACATTCAGGGAAATAAATGAAAGAGAGTGAGTGAGAGGGAGAGAGAGAGAGAAAGGGTATTGACACATTCCCACTAAAGATGTGTATGGTCCATGCACATGCTGCATATTTGGCATTTATTACCCATCTCACATTGGCTAACAATTAAAATAATAAATTCAACAGTCATGTGCTACAACAACACATCTGAAAAAAACAAACGTTGAGAAAGAGAGAGAAGGAGAGACGAATCAAGTCTGGGCATTTAGTTCTCACCAGCTACACCTTACAACTAAGCTACCATTTGAATCAAATTAAGATACTAACTTCTTTCAACTGCGATTGCTTGCTCATTGGTTTTGCTTTTTCTGATTCTCCTTCACTGGTGGCACTCAAAGCGGAAGAAAAGATCCTTAATTTTTTCAAATCTCCAACCCATCTTGATTTCTTCATACAAAGAGGATAAAGCGACCATTCTTTCCATTGAATATTTTATGCACCTCAACACCCATCCCTTTCCTCTGGGAGCCTTCTCATTTATGATCAAATGAATATGAAAAGCAAAAAAGAAATAAAATTTAGAAGCATACCAATACAACAAGATCCAATGGTGGTCCAGTACCTTGCAGCAGATATATCCAACCCCCCCCCCCCCCCCCAAGATATGTCTGTCCTCTTGAAAATATCAGGCTTCTGGATTGAATGCCATTTGCAACAACACCGCCCAAGGACTGAAGTTTCACTCAACTTTCTCTAGCAAGGATCACCATGACTTTCTTTCGGGCTATGAAAAAGGTACCCGTCAAATCTAATTTTGAGCAAAAAAATGCCCACAGCCACCATCAGAACCGCTGATGCAACTTCTTCTAGTACAAATGCCTTACAAGATGGAAACAAATCGTGGCACATCATGTCTTCTCCCTGCAAGAGACCGATACATGTACAATGTATCAACATACTCATCCTTGTCCACATTATCTTCATGCTTAATCACTTCCACCACCAGGTGAGGCAATGCTTGAGCAATCTGTTGGCATCCCTGATGAGACAACTTGCAAGCAGACATCCAAAGGAATCTCATATTGTAATAGTGGTGCAGACCAGAAAGTAGAGCTGCATCCCCGAATGGACTGTCTCTAATCTCAAGCTTCTGTAATTTGGGACAACCCTCAAGCACATACTTCAACCCCATGTCACTATCACCAGCAAAAGCAACCGATAGGGTCCTTACAATCTTCCCATATTTTCCAATGTAAGCAAAAGCTCTATCAGTCAATAAACCAGATACTGCAAGTCGAGTGAGCTTCTTGCAATTCATGACAATGGCTCCAAACCCTTCATCCATAGGTTCTCCAGTAACATGATCAGGCTGGTGGAGTCCCACTATGCAGAGACGGAAGGCCACAAGGTCTGGGCAGTTCTTTGACATAGCTATAACAGCAGCATTTGTCATCCGCGGGCAAAAATACAAAATAGATTGGAGCTTCCTGCAACCCTCTGAAATCGCTTGGAGGCCCACTTCAGAAACAGGGCCCTCAATGTCCTCCCTAGCTTCAAAAGGGAAAACCCGAAGCTCACGTAGTTCCTTGCAAGTTGTAGCCACAGCCTGAAGTCCTTCATCGCATATTGAATCAAGAACCTGGACAATGAAAACCAAAAACATTCTCAGAACACACATTTCATGGCAGTTTCTGTTTAAACAAGGGACACAACAAAACACATACCCAGAAAGTCTGAAGCTTGTGGCAATTGCTTATAATTGGTTTGAGCTGTTCTGCGCTGATATTTGCATAACTAAAATTCAGTGAAGTGAGATTAGCGCAGACAGGGTATATTGCAGGCAAATAATCTGGAATGATTTCCCTGAATCCAGATAGGCAAACTAGTGATTTGCAAGCAGCAAACGCAGATACATAATCTAGTTCCAGTTCACCTTGAGCCACATCCTCCAATTGGCTAAATGAGCCTGTCCCAAGATGTGTGAGCTGCGGAGCTCGAACCATTAGACGGTATAGCTGCCCAATTGAAACGTGCCTGTTTAGCCTAAGTTTCTTAAGTGATGGGGACCTAGTCACCAGCCTCTCCAGTGCATCAAAATCAACGGGACATTCTACACAATCTAAAATCAGGGATTCAAGACATGTTTCGGTATCTGGAAAACACAAAATCCAATCCACTTCATCATCCGATACTTCTGATTCAATCAGATCAAGCACTTTGAGTTGCCTGTACACAAACAGAGCAGTACACAACATACTATAAGTCCACCAGACAACAACTTTCTCATCAGAAATTTCAATAATTTCAGTTCCACTCTTTTATATCCCCACTGCCCAAAAAAGCATCATTTAGACCAACAAACAGAAAAGATAAAATAAAAATCACCAACAATAAAAAGTTCCAAAAGTTTATAGATCAAAAAGCTATATCCATAATCACTAAATTAATTCCCCAATAACTCAGCATTGCTTAGATTCAGATATTGCTACAAAAATCTATTTAATTAAACAGACAAACAAATCCCAACCCAGCAAAACAACAAATCTTGAAACAGCTTCTAGCTCCACAAAGATCTAAACATTCATTCCATAAACATGAATCAAAACAAAGTTTCAAACTTTAACAACCAACCGCTAATCAAACAAACCAGATACCTAGAAAGATTAACTGACAATGCAATCAGATCTATGAAGGGAAAAAAACAACGTACCTGCACTTACTAGCCACAACAGCCAGTCCACTAGTACCAAACCCATCACAACAAACAAGCACGAGCTCTTTGAACCCCGAAAATGACTCCGCAAGCAAAGCCAGATCATCATCCGTCACTGACATCCTCTTCAAATGAATCTTCTCTAACCAAGGGTAAGCCTTTGCCATTGCAGAGACCCAAGGCGCGAAGTGGGCTCCCCAATTAGGCGGCATCAGGTTAAAATCAGCAAACCTTGGCTTTCCTTTTAGCGTCACCGAACGGATTCGGGTAAACCGCGACGTAGCGCGTTCTGGAGACACCGCGTAGCAGTTACCGATAAACAAATCGGATCGGGTCATAGCCTCGACCCGGTACCATAACCTACAAACCAATGACGCCGCGTTTCGGTCCTTACGTGAGGTTAAGAACCAGAGAACGTTTTCTAAGACGTTTTCGAGGACTTGGTCCGGGTATGGAGCTGGGTATTCGGGGATGGAAGACGAACCAGACCCGGACCCGGACCCGGACCCAGGAGTGCAGGTCCGTGTTGGGCAAGAATCGTTGGCGATTGAATCCGACGGCGGAGATCGGTCGTCGTCTTCTGACATGTCAGTTCGATCGTCTCTCATATAATTAGAGTCAGTGTCTGATGATCTAGGCTTTTTGTTGGTGATCATATAAATTTCAGAGGAAAAAAACAGTATGATTTTTTTTCGTTCTTAAGGTTTTCGATAGGGTAAAGTTTTGAGTGATTTTTTTATCACACGAGAGAAGTTGAGTCTGGGGTTATGGGCAGAGGGGGAGAGAGAGAGAGAGAGAGAGAGATGAGTGAAGAGAGATTGCGGGGAGGATGCAAGGAAGTAAAGGAATTCGATTATTTAGAGTATAATTGGTGACAAGAAGGGTGTGAAGAGTGGTAGGCTGTGGTGTCTACTAGACTGAGTAGCATTGGGATTCTCCATGCTGCCTTCTCTCTCTCTCTCTCTCTCTCTCTCTCTCATCTGCAATATCCAATGGCTCTCCACATTTCTCCTCCATTATTTGGGGGTTTTCTTCTCTTTCTCCCCTCCCCTTCTTTTTAACAAAAGCTTTTTTTTATTATTTTTTTTGTCTTTTAATCACTCATCCTTCTTTACTCACTCATTTCTTGGTTTTTCTTTTTCTTTTTGGTTTTGTTGAAATGGATCATTCTACAAAGTTTTTCTTGGTTTTGTGGAAAGACCCTTTATTTTTTATTTCTTTGAGATGGCTCTTTATTTTCTTAATTTGTATTTTTATGGTGCTTGTGCTTGTGTTAAATTAATGAATATACTCTGTATGTCTCTTTGGAAGTATGGTTCAAATACAAGTTTACTAAAATTTTATTTTATTTATATTTTAAAATTATTTATTATTTATTTTATTTTTTAATAAAAGTTATTTTTAAAAACAATCACAATTATACTCATATATTCCTCATTAACTATAACGCTAGATTATCTTCTAGTCTATTCAAATTTTGCTGTCACGAGAGAAAGATGATGAGAATTAAATCTATATTAGAATCTATATCTATTTTGATACCAAAAAAAAGTAGAATTCATGTCTTGAACAATAATATATATATATATATATATATAAATTTTGTTATATTTATTTGATGACTGGTTTAGTCATATCCAATTATCATTAATGAAAAATGAATATGAAAATTATAGAGATAATTAAATGCATAATATTTGGGTTTTTACTTGTTCTTGTTTATTTTTGAGTTTTAAAAGTGTTTTTTAAATTTTTTTAAAAAATTAATATATTTTTAATATTTTTAAATTATTTTGATATGCTGATATTAAAAATAATTTTTAAAAAATAAAAATATTATTATTTTAATATATTTTTAAATAAAAAATATTTTAAAAAATTAACCAACAAACGAATTATTATATTCAAGGATGGACGGAATAGAGCCTGGCTAAAGTGAATATTTATGAAAATGAAGAAAGCGTGAATCGATGATTAGGGAAATCTCAGGAGCGGTTTTCACGAAAAAAAAAGGTCTGTCCAGTCAACGGGTGGGAGTAGTAAATAACAGAAATATCACACTTTCTTTTCAAATGAACAAAAATAGAAGGATATTTTTGTAAAGATCCATTGTACTTCTAAGCAATAGCTTCAACTCTACGCGTTACTGAAGGAGATTACAGTGCACGGCCCAATCAAAAGAAGTACGCAGTAGTTAGTTACTGAAGCTTCAGGACGAGCTACTTTGAACAAAGGCTGACACAACCTATGTGGCACTGTCAGATTTATGTCTTGTCCACGCGGAAACTATTCACGTGAAATCACGCTCTGGTATTGTAATTGTTTGCTACCAGCAACAGCAGCCTAAAAGAAAAGGAAAAGAGAGCGTGGATGCAGCTGAACTCGTCCTCTTTCTTTAGGTGTTGCTGAGGTTAGCATCATTTGTCGTTCTTGCCAATTGTTGTTGTTTTCTAAGGTATTTTTATTTAAAAAATATATTATAATAGCTTTTTTTATATCAGTATATAAAAAAATATTTAGTAACATTAAAAAAAATAATTAAAGCTAAAATAACTATAAAAAAATACGTTAAACAAACAAGCATCGAAGCTTTAAAAATTTCTCCTCTCTCTCTCTCTCTGGTGCGAATTTCTCCCTTAACTAACCCTTGTATCTTTGTACTTGAGCAAATCTCACTCTTACACGAGCCTGTTAAAGTTTTCATTTGGGGATTTGGGACGTAGAACCTGTTTCTCCGTGTTCGTTAAAATTTTATTTTTTTATTTAAAATTATTTTTTATATTTTTAAATTTTTTTAATATAATGATGTTAAAATTAAATTTTAAAAAATAAAAATATTATTTTAAAAAATAATTGTTATTATAATATTAAACAATAACTTTTTTTTTCTTTTTGTAGGGGGAATCGCTAACAACGGGTCGAAAATCAGAATAAGGAAAAACAACGGATTTTGGTGGATTTTTATTATAGTCATATTTACATAAAAAATCGAAAATAATATTTACATCATATACTTGTACAGTGTATTCTCGTGAAACGGTCTTGGCCAGTGAAGAAACGACATCAGCTACAATAATTAACGTTAACTATACACTAAAAGAGTTAGGGAATAACCCATCTGAAAATAGTATTTTACATCATATACATTTTTTCTTTCTATTTTTAAACATTTTTCATTTAAATTCTTTTATAATTTGATTACATGAAAATAGGTTTTAAATTATTATAAAAATACAAAACTAAAAAATAAAGATCTAAAATGTAAAATCATAGAGAAAATATATAATCAATCTTAAATTCGCTATAATTTTTATTTTGATTTTAAATTTCAATTTTGTTTATTTTTCAAATTATATGTGAAAAATAGGTGAAAGATTCACTGGAAAATTACTAAGAAAGAGAAAGTTACCGATTAAACCACATTTCAGAGAAGAAACTTGTCGTTTTTTGTGTAGACAATTTTTATTTTACAATAGGAGTTTAATGATGATGATTTTCAATCTTTATCTTACTGAAAAAAATAGATCAGGCTGGATTTAGAGTATGGTTCATTATTGAAAAAGTATGGTTTAAAAATTATTTTTGAAAGTGATACTCACTAAAAATTATGTGTCTATTGAAAAATAAATATTTATGCAGTGATCTTTTTAAAACGAATGTAATAACCATTATAATCAAGAATGAGATTAATAATAATAAGAGTGTCTCTTCTTCTTACTTGTTTGAATCTTGTGATATATGGCATGACAAGTTAAGACATATGAATTAGGATTCTATACAAAAATTAATTAATCTTGAATTATTGCTAACTATGGTTTTTGAGAGAAAAAAATCACAAGTGTGAAGTTCATGCATAATCAAAATTCACAAATATTTCTTTTCAAATAATTGAAAGAAGCAGTGATTCTCTATATTTAATTCACTTTGATATTAGTGATTTATAACTTATACAAACTATAGGTAGAAAAAACATTGCTTTTTTATATATATAGAAAATTATACATGACATTATTTTGGAACATAAAAGACCAACATTTGGTCCATGTATGGTTTTATTAGACTCGGTTTCCGTAAACCAAACTATGTGAATTCAATATGCTTAAAGTGCAACGCAATAAGTTGAGACACTAAAAAAAATATGGAAACATGCAAGCAGATGGATCAATGTATTTTATATTTTTTATTTTTTGTACAAAAAAGGCTAAAAACAAGGTGATAACCCAACATACCTAGGCTGGAGAGAATGCTAAGCTCAGATAACATGGGTCTAGAGCTTTTAGACCCAACATTCTTAAGTTTAACTATACGTCGAGCTCAAATACATGTGGATCCGACGAGCTGTCAAACCCAACCTCCCTAGGTTTAGCCACTTGTTATGTCAAAGTACATATGAATCTAGCGAGTTGTCATACCCAACATCATTGGGTTCAGCTACATGCTGAGCCTAAATACATGCGAGCCTGGTGGATTGCCAAGCTCAATGTCTTTGGGATCAGCTACACGTTGATCCCAAATAGACATGAGTCTGGTAGCTCGCAAGACTCACATGTGTTTGGACTCAACACGTGACTGGACCGAATGACGTTAGGTTTCACAACTCGCCATATCCACATGTACCTGAGCTTGGTTACGTGTTAAGCCCAAGTACATATGAGTATGAGGAGTTTTCGGACCTAATATCTTGGGGTTCAGCTACGTGTTGAGCTCAATTACATATGAGTATGATGAGTTGAAAGATCCAATATCCTTGGGTTTAACTACACGTTAAGCCCAAGTATATATGGGTCTGACGAGTTGTTAGATCCAACATTTTTAGATTCAGCTACATACTAAGCCCAAGCACATATGGGTTTGGTACATGTGGGTTTGACGAGCTACCAGATCGAATATCCTTGGGTTCAGCCACGCGCTGAGCCCACGCACATGTATAAGCCTCATGTTGTCTCGTGACATGATCAAATAATTAATGTACTTTTTCAAGTGCAGGAGTTTCAAAGTAATAAATAGCTCGACAATATCAGGGTCAATCCACAGGGAGGTTAATGATACAAAATCATAAATAATAAAAGAAACAAAGTTAAATACATCTAAAAGATGTGATATTGATGTAAATATTTAATAGAGATAAAAACAATTGTCAAGGTTAGATGATTCACTGGTGACATTTTAAATAAGTATAGTTTAAAATCTTTCTATTACTCAATTGGAAACCTCACAAAAAGAAGGTTTCAATAAGATAATTTATCATCAATAACTCATTTTAAGTTATTGACATGATCATATTAATTATCTTTAATTACTTTATTTGAGCAATGCTAATGCTTGTAAATGTTATCAAGTATTTATTGTGCTAACTTATGTCAACAACAAATCAATATCCTTTCATAACACAAGTGTCAATTCTTCATGTGGTAGGTTATGAAAGAATCAAGTATTTGTTGTGTTAAGGATTGTACACCACGAACCAAGACTCACTACTTAGCAAGAAGGGTATTAATATTGATCAAAATAACAATTATAACACATGTTAATAACAAACTTTCTTAAATTTAAACATTAAAGTCCATTTTGAGTCTATACTAAATTTATTATTACACCATTAGTGTAATCTTTTCACTTTGAAAAAAATAAACTTAACTAAACATAATTAAAAGAAAAACATAAATATGATATAAATTAAATAAGTATAATAAAGAAAATGATAAGCATAAATAAAAGATTAATGATAATATGACATGAAATAAAACTTGAATATTATAAAAATGCAAAGAAAAAAACCAAGAGCATGAAACTTGATCTAAAAACCAAAATGTTTAAATGAATGTAAAATTTAAAACTATTGATATGATGACTAATTAATTTGATGGTTGGACAAAACATTTTTTATAACATTATATTTTGAACAAATGGTCTATATGAAAGTTGCTGGTATTTATATCATCTTTCCAAAGAAAAAAAAGAGAGAGAGTGAGCTTATATGGACTTTTAAAACTCCAGATATGGGTTGAACACCAAACAATATCTAGGTTGCGTGACAAACTCAGACTTCTCTTTTGTTGCTAAGAATAGAACAGAAAAACAATGTTATCGAGTCTTGAGCTCTTCATGAATATTTTAGGCTTACATTTAGCTTTCCATCAAGATGAACCACACCTGAATCTGAAGTTGATAACTCCATTTATAACCTAAAAATAGAATGATATTTCTGTTTAAATAGAACTAGCCCAACTAGGATTTGTTCTCTAAGTCTAGCCCTCTCTTTGTCTCTTCACATAAACCTCAATTTCAATAATTAAACTCTTCGATCATTCCTTTAAATTATGAGATATGTATGTTTTACAAACCTATATTAAAAACCGAATATTTACCATAAATTAAAGATATCTTATATTATCATATTGTGATTATAAATCATGCTTAAGTTAAGAAATTTAATGATATTTTAAGTACAATATAATGATATAAAATCTTAATAAAAATGCACTTTTAAGTATTTGTCAGGTCACGAGGCCTTGTTTATTTATTTATTATAACTTCCAATATGAAATGTTAAACGTCCACAATAATCATCTTTCTATGTCCATAAGTGTATAGAAGTCTTTTAAGTGTCTACCATATTTCCATTAACATTAATGTCGTGTAAGAGATATCTATTCCTCATTACTGTTGTGTAAGAGATATTCATCCTCATTATCTAAATTTATGTTCAGGGTTCAAGGTAAATGTTTCACCATTTCTATTCTCTAAATATTCGTATTTGTATTCTCAGAGCATTTATCATATAAAAACAAGAACAAACATTCTTGTTCTTAGAATTTAAAGTTTATTCTCTTATTTATTGCAATCCCTTACTAAAAATCATTGACTTTATCATTAAAATGTCCCTAAACCCCCACAAAAATTCTACCATCATTTTTCAACTTCTTTAACTATGGAGAAGAGAATATTGACGTGAGCGTGTGATTACTCATTATCTAAACACTCAAAAACCTGATTTCTGAATATATTGGATTTTAAAACATCATCACAATCAAATAAGATTTTCTTGTTCATTTGTTTCCAATAACAAACATTGTCTGCAGAAACTCCATTACCAGACTGATCTCTAATAAGAGGCTATATATAAAACTTCATGTGCTCTCTGTCTTCCAAAGTCGAAGCCTCTATTTTTCATAACAAAATCCACTTAAGCCAACAGAAGATCCAAAATGGAAGCCAGCAGCCAGGTTTAAAAGTATATATCGTGGTGGTGACGTTGTTATACGAGGGGGTAGTGATGCCCGGAGAACACACGATCAAGCAAAAGTGAACCCACCCACGAAACACTACTAGGCCTTTGGAAACAAAATTCAATAAAAGAAAAGAAACTTCTTCCATGAAAGATTATGGGCCGATTATTTAGTCAGAAAAGAGAGGCTAATATTAGTGGATAAATAAAACATGTCGTTGGGTTTGATAAAAGCCCATTCAATATCCGGACTTCGCTTTCAATTACCTTCTAGTGATCGCTTTAAACACATCGGGTCCATAGATTCCTTCCTTCAACCCGGAGAAAATCATAATCAAAATAGGAAGCCTATACAGAAACTCCCTTTACCACTAAAAATATCTTCTTCTTTTTCTTTTTCTTTTTTCTAGTATAATAAATATTGTTTTTTAAAGTATTTTTTATTTAAAAATATATTAAAATAATATATATTTTTTATTTTAAAATTTATTTTTAATATTAAAATAATTTAAAATTAAAAAATTAAAATTTTTTAAAAATATAATTGAAATACAGTACCAAACAAAACCAAAATATATCCGAATCTAGAAACTTTAACCGTCGACCCAGGTTCCCCTCCCCTCGCTTCATAGGTCTATGCTACAAACTCTTTTTTACATTATTTTTCTGGCTCCTCATCTTATTTCTCCTTTGTCTTTCTGTTAAACAGATCCAAAGTCCAAACAACAGAATAAAAATAAAAATGAATCAAAGCAACGAAGAGGTCGATCAAACCAGGAAACCTCAATCACCGTCAGATTTAGAATCTGAAAAGCTCGCGGAGGTCGAGGACAAGTACAAGAACAGCAATTCTCATACCTCTGATTACGCTCCCTACCCAAAGCTAGACCCTAAAGACGTCGCTCCTTCTCCTGAGAATTGGGCCAACCTATCCACGGGATCAACAACACAGTCTAAACCTCCTGGCCCATCTCCTATCGCCGGAACCGCTGCCACTACCATGCCGGCTGAGTCCAATCCCTACGTGTCTCCTGGTCCCGTTGCTCCTTCTTCCTCCAAGAGTAATTTGCTTCAATTACTATTTAATTTATTGTTTTTTTTAAAAAAATTAATCAATTAATTGGCGTTTCGGATCTTCTCTGAGCAGATACAGTGGAGGCGGTGAAGGATGTGTTAGGGAAATGGGGAAAGAAGGCGGCAGAGGCAACGAAGAAGGCTGAGGATCTTGCTGGCAACATGTGGCAACACTGTATGCTGTTTTTTTTTTGTTTTTTTTTCTATGTTTGTGCTAGGGTAAATGCCGGTGCTATTTGATTTGTTGGGCAACTATTACCTTTTGGGAGACTGAAATGATAATAATGTTATATGGCCCGCTTCTGTATTTGATGAACTATTTATGATGGATATGCATTCTTTTCCTTGCATGATTAATGTAAAACTCTAGTCATGCTCTCTCTCTCTTTTGTTAAGATGTTGGGTGAAATTCCCCGCCCCCTTTATCCTCTCCTGACTATTAATTGTGGTTCTATTGCCTTTTGATGTTTTGTTGCAACTTGATGTTTTTGAAATGATGGTTTTTCGTTACAATATTGTTGGCTTCAAGCATCTTTATCAGACCTTTTCAGCTTAATTGTCTACGCTTGATTGACTAAATTTCATGTTTAGCCCTCTTCTCAGTGAACTTTTTTCATTTAAAAATGCTTTTTGACCAGTGAAGACAGGCCCTAGTTTTGCCGATGCTGCTGTGGGGAGAATTGCTCAGGGAACCAAAGTTCTTGCAGAAGGTGGTTATGAGAAGATTTTTCAACAAACTTTCGAGACTGTTCCCGAGGAGAAACTTGTGAAGACATTTGCATGCTACCTATCCACTTCTGCCGGTCCAGTTATGGGAGTTCTATATTTGTCAACAGCAAAGCTTGCGTTCTGCAGTGACAATCCTTTGTCTTACAAAGTTGGTGAGCAATCTCAGTGGAGCTATTATAAGGTATGCACATTGTGCTTTTCATTATTTTGGCAACATAGTTTATATATCCATGCTATAGGAGCCAACCATGCGTGACCAGTCTTCTGGCAATGGATATTTTACAATCCTTTACACACTGGGAAAACTGTTTTTCTCATTTCGGGTCATCACCATGAATTTTGCATCTCCAATGACTGCAAGAATTATAGTATTGGTTTAATATACAGATTTGTTTTATTTGCTAGGAAGAATAAGAAAATGCCTTGAGAATCCAGTTTACAATATGAAAATCCTTGATTCAAGTGAGAAGCATATGCATGAAACCTTTGACAATTTTTGCATTTACTCACGACCTTTCAAGCTAACAAATCTTTTAGTTGATAGCATTGCATTGAGATTTTTTTTTTATTTTTTTATAGAGGTTGAGTATTTACTAGTCACAAGTTAATGAATCCTCCATGCTGACTCGCAGTCTATGCTGGATGGTTTCATCCTGCAGAGGTCATGATTATTAACATGTTATATAAAGTATTCTCTTGTTCATTCAAATATTTCTCAAAGACCAATGTGTAGTGTGTATGCGTGTTATTATGGGGGATCTTTTCTGTAGTCTGTTTATAGTACAACCATTAGTTGATACTTTTGAGGACTTATCCGCCCTTGCCTTGCATCTTGTTTGTTAATTATCAATCCAAGATACCATGTCACTTTGAGGATCTAAGAAACCTCAAGCAGTTTTCTTAATGGTCACGCTTTGCTAAGTTTCCTGGTAGACAACTCTGACAACGCTCCATTGTCTCAAAGATTAATGCTGATGATCGTAGTTATTTTTCCAAATATTGTTCTGTTGCTACATTCATTGATGAATCAATAGTGATTGACTATGACATGGCTATCTACAGCTATCAAAGGGTGGAGCAAAATCTTTAACTTAGAATCTTGATGTTTCATAATTATCCATGGAATCTTTCATACTAAAAGACTTTGGTCAAGTTTTACCCTTGCATTTTTTTTATTTGTACGGGCACCATCATGTCTACATATGTTATCTATGGCCTAAAAATAACTTTTTTGAGAGAAAAACCCTCTCTTCTATCCAGGAAAACTTATGTTGCTGAAAATAAACCATAGCAACGTGTAACTCGCAGTTCCGAAGTCCTCTTTTGCTTTGGACCCGGGGATTTGGTGCACATGCATTGTTGTTGCAATTTTGCTTGTTGACCTTGAGGGGATTAACAAAACAATTGATTTTTATCAATGCTGCTGCCTTTTCATTTAAACAACTGTATTAGAGCACTGGTTTCTCCTCCAGTTAAACAAGCAGAGGATTTTATAAATGTGGAAATAGGATCTGATGTAATTGGAATTTACTGGCTCTTTGCTTGTTACTGATTATATCCTAATGTAGGCTAACATGCATACCTTTGTCTGGTCCTCTTGCTTTTGGAATAAAATCTAGTTCTAATCTCATCAAGTTCCTTATCTATATCATTCTTTTCTGTGTATGTACGCAGGTTGTTATTCCATTACATCAGCTGAAGGCTGTCAATCCATCCACAAGCAAAGTCAATTCAGCTGAAAAATATATCCAGATTATATCTGCTGACAACCATGAATTTTGGTTCATGGGTTTTGTATACTATGATAATGCTGTTCAAAGTCTTCAACAAGCATTGGAGCACCCCGCTCCATGATGTGTATTGAGCATTGCAGCACCACTCCTTACGATGCAATTAGGCCTGGAATTTCCATCATGTCCCCAAGAAGAACATTACGCTGCAATTTGTAGATAAAAATTGATAGTTGTGCAGAATCTGGAATACAATGGGAAACATATACATACTTGTTGCGTGCGCTTGTGAAATCGATGTGGTATTCCTTGTGTCATCCAAACATTGATTGTTATTTTTAGTTGTGATATGATGCGTGTTGTCAGATTAATAGTTAATTCTATGAGAAACAAGCTTCGTGATTCCATACATTTTTTTGTCGTGCAATTAATCAATTGATTGTCTTGAGTTAAAGATGATTTCCTCTTCCTTTTCTTTTTTTTCTGAACTCCTTATTTCCGTACCTTCTCCCCCTGCACTGAGGATCATTATGAATAGTTCCTACAGCATATTTCTACCTTTCTGCTTAAACTCTCCGTTGGGATGAGAGGATTGCGTCGGTTTGATGTGAAGCGACTTTGCACGCATCCAAGAAGACGGATTTCTAATGCTCGAGTACACTTCGACTAAGATTTACGACAGAGTAAACCAAGCCTGGCCTAGAGTATAGTTAGGCCCAGCCTTACCAAGCAAATATGGTAATGCGATAACCTGATTAGCACTAGCAGGCCTAGAAATACGTCGGAATCCCATGTAGGGTCCTGGATTGACAACCCATCCTGAATTCGGTCAGTGCCCAGGACAGGTTTCTGTCTGAGTCCCAACTGGCAACCTGAAAAGAGGATAACCTAACACGACTAATGGCAGATAAACTTGAAATTCATCACTAGCATGGCCCATTGTTTGAACCTCACAAAACATCATTTCTGCTTTTGTTGCATTGCTCATTTTTATATATTTTTTAGTACATGTTGAAAAAATAATAATTCAGAAACGTCTAAGACCGCTTAAGAAATCCCGTGTTTAATTTAAGAAAATATGAGCCAGACCTCTTAAAACAAAAGCAGTCAAGCTGAATATTTTATAGCAAACAAGTCTGATGAAACCGAAGAGCAGGTTGCTGTGTAGCGGTCAGAAAGCTACTCGAGGACATTCAATTATCGCCAGAATTATGAAGGGGATAATTTTTGGCCTTCTGTCCTCAGAAAAAAACTACCCGCGAAACAGAGAAACAGCCACTAAAATGTGCATCCACTGATATACAGGAATTTTTATTTTTTAAAGGTAATATATTCTTTTTAAACAAAGCTATTTTAAATTCATATGAAACAACCAGAATTAACCCATCCAATTCATTACTCAAGACTTTACAAATAACAAATCACAATTTATTTGAGTATAACATGAAAATAATGATCTCCTTGTACTACATTTAAAATTTAAAAAATTCAATTTTTTTCTTAAAAAACTAGTACAAGTTTCAAATTAAATTGCGGGGGAGTTGTCTTAATGTGACATTATCAACTTGACGAGTTCACACGCAAAATAATAATAATATATAAAAAAAGCAACAGCCCAGGTTAACCTGCGTTAACCTATCAAACTTGTAACTCGAGTCATGGACTCCATTGATTTAATTTTTTTTTAACATGATAAAAAAAATGAAAACCCATTCAAAATCAATTAAATATTAAAGAATAAAATAAAAAAATTCAATAAAAAACCCAACATTGAGCGATAAAAAGAAGCTTATGCACGCAAACTTGAATGACCCAGCGTGCCTAAGCCTTTTTAAAAAAACCTCAGGCATACAGGCCTGAGGTAGGCTTAACATGAGTGAGCCTTGTTTTTTTTTTTAAAAAAAAGTGGATAACATATCATCTGTTCCTATTAAAAAAAACAATAGCAGACGATTGATCGAAATCCATCCACGGTTAAAAATTCAGGGGGTGGGTTTTTGAGGTTGAATTTTTTTTTCAACCTATTTTTATTTATAAACACCCAATAAACAACCTTAAACCATCTAACAACCCCAAAATACCCTAAAATCACCAAAAAAAAATGAAAACTAACCAAATCAAAATGGAACTCGGTCTTTTTTTTAGGTGTGTTTATAAACAAAACTCATAATAATTGAACTCTTCTCATTGAATAAAATCCTTTAATACCAAGAATGATGAGTTTTATCGCTAAAAATTGGCCAAACCAACCACTTTCACTCTCCTTATTGTTTTTAAGTGAGTTTCTCTCTCCTCTCTCTAACTCATTGATTGAAAAAAAAAATGTTGCTTAATTTCTTTATATTTTAGTTCCTTATGCTTTAGTTTTATATTTTAAACATGATTTGAAGCTAATTTCTTCTAATTGGGCTATAGAAAGGTTTGATTGAAAAAAAAAAGAATTGTTTCATTGTTTATATGAACAATGAAACCAACCCATTTGTTTTAGTTGTTTTTTTAATTCCTATACTACATGCCCAAAGATAAATAATTCCAATTTGTAATGATCTGATTTTGTTATGATAATTTATTTTTTTTCTGTGTGTTTTAGACAAGGTGTCTGGGAGATTGCCAAAGAAGCAATGACTAAGATTATTGAAGGAAAAAAATGGAGGGCTCGGATCTCTTGAGCTAAGGAGGCAACACATGTCCTAGTGAGGATAAAAATGGTAGTGTCCTAGTCGTCAAAGAAATAACAAATTCAAATTAGCTCAAATCTATTTACAATTTTCCAAATCAGTTCAAATTCAAATTGTTGTTTAGATTAAATGTTTGAATTTCCAATTTTTGTATAAAGTGAAACATTATTGAGGGAGTTAGTATTCATAATAAATTAAGCTTAATTAGTTTAAGAGTCCTGGACAACCTTGAAACCGTCAAGAAATATTTTTCTTTTTTAATTGAGTCCTTGTTTCTTGTGATTAAGTCTCTTTTCTAAAATTCAATAAAGTCCCTCATTAATTATTTCTTCCAAATTTGCTCTTCAAATATTGGATTTATTACATAATGACTGGTTATTTAAGCCTTGCAATTGAAATTAACATATACTAACGTTAAATTACTTCAGAGGACATCAAATTCGTACATCTCATGTTAATGGTCAAATCTCTGTTACTTTCGCACTTTGATGAGTGTGTTTGTTTTACAGATAAAAAAGTGTTTTTTAAAATTTTTAAATTTTTTTATGTTTTTAAATAGATTTGATATGTTAATATTAAAAATAAATTTTAAAAAATAAAAATATTATTTTAATATATTTTCTAGAAAAACATATTTTAAAAAACAACAATTAAAATATAACCCTACTATTTTTAAGCCAACGGGAATTAAATGCATGTGTAAACGATTGATCATTTCTTTTGGGATCAGAACACAGAGCCTTTCATGATCATTGTGAACTCTATAATTATCTTACTTAATTAGTTTTCTTGTTCTTCTGTTGGTGTTTCTTGTTCTTCTTCTTGTTTTTTTTTTTTTTTTTTGGTAATAAAGAACACTCATTCACGAGTATAATTACGATTCAATGATAGTGGGCACCCCATTTTGATTTTAGAGATTCGCCTTTTGTACTGTCAAATATTCGAGCTCATCATGTCATCCCCGCTGAATATTACAAGAGGCCAGGTGATTGATTAATTTTGATGAAAACTAGCCAGCTAAGTTGCTAACTAGTAATCTCCAAATATTAATCGTTTATTTTCCCTACTTTTCCTTTTGCTGTTGTCGCTTATGTGGTACTTGAAGGGATTGGAAAAACTAAATTGAATTTTCATGGAACAAGCGATGTTGGTGGTCACGGAGGAGGCATCTTAACCTGTCAGCCCGTATAAAGAAAGAGCTGATTGCGATGTATCTTTAGTCCTTAGCATCCAAAAATAGCCCTGACTTGCAACAATGGGATTTTACTTTTATCCAACCATGCCCTACACCCATATAAGTTTCTGGCATTTTGCTTCGTCAATAAATAATGTACTGAAGTAAAATCGCATCCACCGATGTCCTTAAAAATCTTGGGAGCTGGCAGAGGGAAATAATTCACGTTTTGTTTCTGAAAAACATTCTAGCTAGTATATATGACGACTACGTAAAGCACTTCGGCTATGAAATTCACTTGCTGCGCACCAGACGTGCTGTATAATCGACTCTTTTTTTTCCTTTCCTTATTCCAAATAACTGTGTGCGTGCGTGTCTTTCGTTCCTTGGCAATCAATCGAAATGAAAGACTTCATGCAGAACAGCTCATCAAACCCTAAAAATAAGGAACAAGAATATTGTTTTTTATCCATCGGTGTGATGATTTTTAACAATAACATGCTTACATATAATTACCTCAAGTTTCCTAGTTAAGAGAACTGAAACCCAGTGTACAAACTTAGTAAAATAATCAATTCCTTTTGGACAGAAAAAGAGCTGTTGTTAGTTGTTACTGTTAGCATATGTGTGTGTGTGTGTGTGTGTGTGTGTGTGTGGCAGAAGATGAGTTTAATGAGGTTCAGAGATGTTGTAATCCAATGAAAAGAGCTTCGGTCTTCTTCTGTGGTTAGAAGTTAGATACAACCACATACATTAGCTGTAATGTCAGTCCCCATTTATTATTGTTCCGTTCTCTTTTTTGGACGACAGAGCCCACATGTCCCTCGACGGAACAGAATAAAAAGCAAGCAACATAACATGAGACCGAACTTGAGATCGTTTTTCCGACAGCTTCAAATGCCTTAGCAGCCTCTCTATTCATTACTTGCCTTTCTCCAACATCTACTTGTCTATATGTATAATATGCCCGAGTTTCCACTTTCCACTTCTCACTTCACCTACACATTTGTTTAGCTTCTTTATGCATTGCATTTCTTTTTAGAGAAAAATAGGCAGCCTCTCTCAATTATCAAAGCAGTTATTTAGTATTCTTAAGATAAATCAATTCTTGTCTCCAATTGTGATGCATGGGAGGACTTATGGGGGAAACGATGATCAAATGATTAGAGTGTGTGTGTGTGTATAAAGCAAAATCATGGGGCGACCTCCGAATTAAGCTTGGGGAATTTGTCGACTGAAACTGATCCATTTTAAGTGTATATATATGTAGGCTATACCCTTCATACCAAGAAAAAAAATTAAAGTGAAATCTATGATTAAAATTAAAGAAATTAAAGCCTACTTTTAAAAGGTATTTTGGGTCTTCCTTCCATGTGCATGAGTAAATGGCAATCACAAGGTCTGCAAAAATGACTGGAAAAGACTGATATAGTACTGCTGTGTTAATAAGCAACCACTTTCCAACTTTAATTGCCTTGCTTTAATTTCCCAAGTACTTCGAGGAAAAAAAATATAGAGGAAGCGGAAGAAGCATGAAAGAATTGATTAAAAGATGGCTCGGGATCACCAAAGTTAAACGAAGATTATTATTTTGTTATATATATATATATATATATATATATTGAAGTTGGTAAAAACTGTAGGCAAGAGAAAGTGAGAAAGCAATTAATGGAGAATTAGGTATGAAGATGGTACATGAAGAAATGATCCGAGTTTTCGCACGAAAAATGGAGTAGAGATCGAGTGCTATGACATTCGATTCACAACAACCCTCCCAATTAGCTAGGGATCCACCACTGTTGTGAGCACGGTTGTCCACAGCCCTTTTTCAGTGGTTTTGAGCTCTGTTCATGGTATATCAACTCGAAGTGTGTAGAGTGCAAACGCAAATTACTACGAGAGAGGGAGGGAATTGATTAATGAGAAGATGACAGTTGTGAAAGGCCACCAGAAATTGCAGCTTTGCATGCCAAACACGTCTTCAATTCGGGATTCTCTTCGATCATCGCCACATGATACTAACTTACAAACCCATCAGTTTTTGGCTTTGTTTATGCACTCATCTTTCATGAATTAGACAACTGAGTTGATATATATATATAATTCAAGGATATGAAATTGTGGTTGTTTTCCAAGGATTTTCTCAGGTCGAGTAATTATTTTCGATTTCGTAATTGAGATTCAAGGAAAACAGGTAACCATTTAAATTAAACAAATGACTAGCTAGGTTTCAAATAGGCTTAAATTAAAGAAATAAACTACGTACAGTTAGAAGATGCTGCGATTTGAGCAATGGCCCATCATCAACAACGTATTCAGAATAACAGTCGTGATGAAACTAAAAGGAGAGAAGAAACTAAAACAAAACAAAAGAAAATAAAAAATTGCCACTAGCTAAGAACCCTAGTTAAATTGACATCACAAGTTTTCCAATATTCCCTTTCCAAATTGCACTAGTGATGACTACTTCTCAGTATCTCCATGACACCAATAAGTAAGTAGCTAATCACCAGTTCCTGGAAGAAGGAGATGACCATGATAACAAATGCTGGTCTTTTATGTTCCAAAATTTTTTAGGGTTTCTTACCAAGGGTGTGCTTGTTATTATGCATCCAGACCTTGAGCACATGCCGCTTCACCCCAGTCTCCGCACAAAACTGCTCCACAGCAGCCTCATCGTGTTTCTGGATTCTCCAACCAAGCCTCTCCGCGAAAGCCAACATCTTTTCTTTCTGCTCCTGCGTAAACTTTGTCCTATGCCTCTTCTTTGAACTACTACCGCCTCCTCCTCCACCACCACCGCTACTGCTCGGATTAGACACATCCTCCTCTTCCCTACTATACCCACCACCAGCAGCAGTACCCCCACCAGAAGCAGCCGGCAAGGCTAGTGGCCTTGACTGCGGGGTTGGTGTCAAGTGATGAAGATACCCGGTCGGTGGTGGAGCACGATAGTAAGGAGAGAATTGCGGCTGTTGCTGGTGGTGATGGCCGTGATATAAGATTACCTCACCTCCACCTCCACCTCCATCAGACGCTTTGCGATGGAAATTACGGTGACAATTACACGCTGCACATTTAAGTGCATCCAAAGTACCTTCATCCCCCGCGGCCATGAATTCACCACAACCATCAAGTGCGTGTCCACCGATTCCCACCGCATGGTTTTTTTGACACTCTCTGTATCTGATTGAAGATTTTCTTGTGTTTGTGTTTGCCGTTGTTGTTGAAGCACCTTCTCCTCCACCACCTGCAGGACCAATTTTTGACCGAGCAGCAACTGAGTTGCTAATTGAGTCATAACCCGGTGGCATCACCGCCATCCCCGTCATTTCTTCTTCTTGGTCTTCGTGCTCGTCAAACTCCATATTTTTCCCACTCTCTCTGATCTTTTCTTTTTTTTGTTCCTTTCCTTCTCTCTTGGTCTACACTGATGGTGCTTTCTTTTTTGTTGATAGAGAAGATCTACATGGCATGCCCGGTGCTTTTTGTGAGCCGATCCACCCTATAATAACCAAGTGAAGAAGCCGTTGATAAAAGCTTGTATTTATATGGGATTAATATGTGTATAAAAGATTAAAAAATAATTCAAAAATAACAACAACAGTAATATAATTGTTTTTCGTTTTTTAGATCATAAGAAGAGAAGATAAGAGGTTAAGGAGAGTGTGGTCATCAATTTCCTGCCCTGCAGAAAAGTGGTGTCTTACTCGAAAGCCTTGCATAGCTTCATATATATGCTTTCCATTTTCTCCTTCTTTAACCATTTACATTTTACTGGGAATACTATTCCCAGTAAATATAAATATATTATAAGTACTGCGTGCCAGTACAAAGGTAATTTCTAATGTCTATCTCTCCTTTTCTTTTCTTCTTAATTAAGAGATCTATGCATATATAAGTGTTTGGAATTGGATTTTCATTTATTTTTTTATTAAAAAAATTTTGTATTTAATTTTAAATTAATTCTTTTATCATTTCAATATGCTAATATCAAAAATAAATTTTAAAAAATATTATTTTAATATATTCTCATATAAAAAACACTTAGAAAATTACAATTAAAACACGCCCAAATTCCATCTCAGGCTGCGTAAAGGGAAAAGTAGCTGTCACCTTCGCTCAGTAGAGTTATTTGATATAATTCGACATAGAGTAATTTTACACAGTAAACAGTAAACTAGTTATGTTCTGCACTTTTCACAAGTTATTCAATTCATTGGTTCGAAGTAATTTTACACGGAGCGAAGTACAAATTAAGAGATTTTTTCAAAAAAATCCCAACAACTAGATTTACTGAATTTATTTTCTATAAAAACTTGTCTCTTCCTAAATGAATACAATGCCTTTATATATGTTTAAAACCGACATTTACATGAAAAAAAATCAAATAGGAGAAAAAAAAATCTAAAATTAAGGTAAAAATTGATAAAACAGCATTTTTCAAACCTAATTTAATGGGGGCTTGAAAATTATAGTGTTTTTTTAAAGACCGGCTATCTGGTTTAATTTGGTGTCGTTATCTTTTCATCTAGTTCATAAATATATGTACTAGAATATTTAATTATATATTACAGTTATAATAGAATCAAAACCTCCTACATCATATATAATCCATCTACATTGAGTGACATATATGATGGAAGAGTAAATAGCCCTTCTTTTCCCGTAATTTCCTTGACTAATCTCTTCAGAGTTCTTTGTCAATGATTTAATTTTATTTGGTAGAATGCTAAGTGATCACTTTACCGGGTAATAAATGAATATTGTAGATTTATATAGTTGTTAATTTCAGTGTTTGTGGGATTAGTCGCGGTGCATGTAAACTAGCTGAAAATCTATGTTAATAAAAAAAATCATCTAATATTCATTAAAATAATTAAGACACTTCAATTTAAAACTTTCTTGAAAAAGAAAAAGAAAAAGAAAAATTGCATTTAGTGATCGATGTCGATTGTTGGTCAAATTGAATATCGACATGTTGATGACGTGGCATTGTAATTAGGGTTCGCGATCGTGGCGTGCACTGTTGTGTGTTTCTGTTCCTATTTTTGTTGAAAGTTAATGCGGTAAAGGAGACTGGAAATTTACTTGAACAGGGGAAGGGAAAAAAAAGAAGAAGAAATGGCAGAGAGGTAGCGTGCAGGGATATGTCAAAAGGTGACGTAAGATTGAAAGGGAAAGGTGGTGTTTGGGAACATGGGAGAACATAGCTGAGCATCCCACTCCGTTCATGATGAATCAACACAATTAGTAGTCGCCAAGTCCTCGAGCTACTCAAATTTTACAGTAACACTGAATGATGGAGATTGGCTGTCTGTTCCTTTTTGATGGTTAATTCAGTGGTTAACGAATCAGATTAACTCTTAAGGGATTGTTTTATTTTATAAAAAGGCAATTATCCGACATTTTTGTCTTTGTTCAGTTTTAAATTTTAAATTTAGGACAAGTTTTGACTCTCTTTTTTTCCTGTTGATGATTTGACAATACATGAACATAAAAGATGGAATTCCATAGCGGCTGTCTTTCTAACATGGTGTGCATGGTCGTAATTAACTTCTAATCACATCAAAACGGTGCGTCCTAAAAAATACGTTGATACGGCAGTTTTGAAAATTTTTAACAGCAAGTCTCTGTGTTAAATGAAGGAGGAGTTTGAAATTATGAAAGTAGATATTTTTTAAATATTTTTTAACTTGTAAATATATTAAAATAATTTTTTTTATTTTTTAATAATTTTTTTCATATTAATATATCAAAACGATATGAAAAAATAAAAAGTAATTAATTTGAGTAAAAAAATAAAAATAAAATATCTTTTTTAAAAAACGCTTTTGAAACGCAAAGATAAATGAGCTCCAAGAAACCAACGAGGGGAGGTTTTAAAAAGAATCTTTCCGTCAATGGTCATTTTTGTCTTTTTAAGTTGGTTTTTTTTGTTATTTATCATTTTGTCGAGGGCATTATAGTATTTTAATCAATATTAAATAATATTAAAAGTTGTTGGTGCATGGAAGACGCCCACATCTTTTAGGCGATTCATGCGGTGTCTCATAGTAATTATCATTGTCTTTATATAATGTCGTTGGAGTGCCGCCACGTCCTTTTTCTCATAGTGATTATCATCTTTTAGGTGCATGTTAGCCATGGGAGCACGGTTTGTCATCAATGTGTCTTTTTTTTTCTTTCCTCTCTCTTCCCCTTTTAATTACAAGTTGGTCCTTTTTGCTGTTGATATTTTAACTTCAGTCCTTATTCTTTTGAATTTTATTTTTTTTCCTCAGCCCTTTTGTAAAAGTTTTGTTTCTTTTATATTCAGTCCTTCAATTCTAATTTTACATATATTATTTTTTCAATTTGATCCTTATTCTTTTGATTTTTAATTTTTTCCTTGTTCTTTTTATAAACTTTTTGTTGGTTTTCAATTTCATCATTCAATCTAAGTTTATGATGTATTTTTTTTTCAAATTAGTCCCCGTTCATTTATTATTGTTTTTGTTAAAGTTAATTTTCTTTTTAGTTTAACCATTCAATAAAAAAAAATTATTGCCCTCTAATTTAAATTTTATTTTGATCTTTCTTTTAATTAACAATATTTTTATTTTAGATCCTTCAATATTTTTTTTCGGTTTTTCCATGTATAATGCTTATGATCTAATGTCTTAGGTCAAGAGTTTGAGAAGTTAACGCAGGTCAACAACTTTTTTTTATTTTGTCATTTGACATTGTTTTTTTATATAAAAAATCCCTTTGTGGTTTTCTTTTAAAAAAATTATGTCAGGTTATCCTGATCTAATGACTTAGAGCAAGAGTTTTGCAGGTTGGCTCACCCCTTATTACAAAATTTACATGTTCATCACACTAACTCAGGCTGATTTTGTAGTCTCTTTTCTTTATCTAATTTTATACTTCCAAATGTTTTTGGGGTAGTGATAGAGAGGCTAAGAGAAGGGGGATGGGAGAAATAAGGAAAGAAATGGGAAGAGAAATAGGAGTTAGGGTTTTAATTCGATT
>Ga0325405_1001054_pt1 | contig 27802 bp, 17 predicted proteins | sample PopdelMetagenome_21_FD_205663 | JGI IMG/M metagenome (GOLD analysis project Ga0325405, IMG submission 205663) | Populus deltoides microbial communities from Bellville, Georgia, United States - Xylem-Control-R2 | ecosystem: Host-associated > Plants > Phyllosphere > Stem > Wood/Secondary xylem...
CAGCTTGTTTGTGCAACACTGAGTCAAATAAAAAACCCTTGCTTTGCTCTTGGAATTTTAGGGGAGAATCCATTGAGAAAGACAAACAAAGGTGAATATTAGGTGGCGCCGAGACATGATATTTATATATGTCAATGCCCATAAGAGATGCAGATTAATTATAAAAACAACGGGATTTATACGAATTTGGTCATCGACGACAATCAATAATATTTTAATTTTCATTACTTTAAAATTAAACCATTAAGAAATAGAAAACGAACTAATTAAATTTATTAATTATGTAAGTGCATGTGTTTACATGATTCCTTTATTTTCTTAATTAGTTTTTGTTAACCACTCTTTAACGTAAAAACTCATTTATACCAATTTTTACTATTTTGGATATTGATAAAGAATTTTAGATGACATACTTATGAATATTCCGTTAATTTCAAACATGTGATGAATGGTTGTTTTTTTTTTTTTTTTAATGAGAAAACGAATATTTATCTTATGTTTTTATTTTTTATAGTTTTATTTTCCTAGATTTTGTATTTTTTTTATTTTATACTAATAGGATTTCCTAGTTTTTTCTCATTATAATAAGTAATAAATGAACGAATAAAATTAAGTATTTTAAAAATCTTTTTATAGTTACACTGATCTTAGTCTTTGAATGTTTTGATTTGTAATTACAAATTTTTTTATTCTTCATTCTCAATTACATTAATTAGTATTAGAATCCAATGATTTCTCATAATTAGCTGTTATGAGTCATTATTTAAAATCTTTATGGTTGGATCCACAATAAAACAGCTCATAAACAAAAAGATCATTGAGTTTCAAATTTATAAGGTTTTTTTTAAAAATTTTTATGTTGGATGCTTTTATAGTATATGATGTTTTTTGATTGAGAATGTTTTGTTTCATAAATAGTTTAAACTCGATAGTAAGTTTCTTCTAACCTAGAGAGACCGATAAAGTAGTCTATTTATATATATATTTTTTTTCAATTTAGGATTTTTTTTCTACTCAACATTATTAGGTTTTTTCAATTTTAGAATAATTTTTTTATTTTTCTATTTATATTTAGTATTAATAATGTTTTTTTATTTTTTTCTATATAAAAGATTAGAACAACTTTTTCACAAGTGAAACATAAATTAATAAAATTAAACATTTTAAAAATCTCCTTGTAATTATAATATTTTTTATTTTTTAGATTTTATATTACCAACAAACTTTCTTATTGTACAATCTCGGCTGTCAACATTTGTGTGGTTTAATTATAGAAAAAAAAAAAAGAACACGTTTAACAATTATCTTTTTTGGTACCCAACACAGCAGTACTTGGTTTGGTGGGGACCAGATACTGTAAATGTACCTGTGCATTAGTGGATTTCTTGTGTTAAAAAAATATATATATTAAAAAGAAGATAATACAATGATATATTCTTACCTAAAAATCTACATACGTCGTAATTACCTACCAATTAAAATTGTTTGTATGATTATCTGGTAATTAATGTTGGTGATGACAATGACGTGGCAACCATGGAAAAACACATTGTTGAGGGTGACAATTGATACGTGGCCTTGATGATCATGGTTATGTAATTTTTACTGTGTAGACAAATGATATTCCTGTGGGTTGGAAATAAATTTATTTTTCTATTTTCTTTCTTTCGGTTTTAAGGGTGTCTTTGAAAGGTTTTAAATTTAATCTTTATCCTAGGAGTAATTTACACAATAATAATAATAATAATAATAATAATAATAATAATAATAATAATAATAATAATAATCCAGGTGATACACGAACATAGAACATAGCGACAACAATAAAAATAAAAATAAAAAGATTTTTATTGTACAACTCAATTTAAAGCATGCTATATATATATATATGCAAACAAATCTTCCTATATATATATATATAGCAGGAGCCCCTATTCTTTCATTTCATATGCGCAAAATAAGAGAGATTTGCAGCTTAAACATACGCGCAAGGAGATTGCACAATTTCTTCGGGCTTGACAAGGAGCAATTGCTCGAATTCGAGTAGGTACCCACCTTTTGATAATTACCAATGAATTGCCTTTTGTTTAGAAATTATGATGTTTTTTTTTAAAAAACAACCTTGTGGTGTTGAATTTGTTAGGTGGAACATGTGGTGAGGGAACAAAATATGAGGTATTGGAGTTGTTCTGCGAGTTTGTATTTGTGCGTGTTCTTGAAAGTTAGCGGTAAGTTTATTTATTGGAAAGATTTTTTTTTAAATTGTAGGTATTCAAGCCAGTTTATATGTATCTTAACTAATATTTTGGGACTTTAAAATTAACTATTATTTAAGTCTCCAACTGATGATATCTGAGGAGCAAATTCAAAACCTAACTACATAAATTATATCATTTAGGATTAAGAACTTTTTTTTTTTTTTTCTGAGTGGACATGAGTTGGGACATCAACTTTTTATTTCAAATGGGAGAACCTTAATTGAAAATTTTTAAAAACAAATGGCTGAAATTATGATTTTTATTATTATTATTATTAATGTGAGTGTCCGGGTCAGTTTGCGCGCACCTCGTTTAATCCCACGAGCCCTGAAGTTAATGACCATGTATGTCTCTAGTGGCCATCATATTAACAACTATATGGCTCGAACCTGAGATCACAAGGAAACAAATACTTTAATTTCAAGTTCTTATCACTAGATACCTACTACATGGTTCCTGATTTTTTTAAAAAAATTTGTTGAGTAGATGATTAAGATCTAGATCAATAACAGTGTTTTTATTATCTTGATGTTGAACGCCCTACAAATTGGGCAACTACAAATAAACAGAATTGAACTAAAATTTATTCCAATATTTCTGATTAGGTGACGTGCTATGTGTGTGTGTATATATTCTTTCGTTTCTCTTTTGCTTTCCAAAAAATTATCAAAAACTTTGTAAATTTAAAATAAATAGATAAGATTTAGTATATGATGAAAATAATAGTAACAAAATTACATATCATTCAGTTCATGTTCTTTTTTTTTTTTTTTTTTTTTGGGTCATGTTTTTCAGAAAGAGATGAGAATAGAACAAGGAGTTGCTGATAGTTTTATCCATGTGGGTCTCTCCTTGGTCCATGGGAAATGTAGCTTCGCGCCTTTGTTTTTGTGTTTTTGTGAAACCCATTCAGATGATGAGCATAAATCAATGATGAAAAGTCGAGGTGCCATTGCAAATTCAAAGAGACTATCAAACACTTGCACATGAACTTAGCTGATAGTATGAACAAGAATATGTTTCTCAAAAGAATATTCTTTAGATTCATGAAAGTTCCAAAAACTATTGGGACCATATGAAAGTTCCAGCTGGCACTCTTGGGACTAAAGTGTAAGGATCAAGGATTGGTTCTTTGAGATTTATTCAATGTTGAACAGAGAAAAGAGTATTAAATAGAGAAAAGGGTATTGTATTTGGCTGGTATTTACTAGGGTTTTTTTTTTTTTTTTTGCAGAGGACTCTCGTTTTTATTCTACTAATGGCTGATAAAAAAAAAAAAATCAGATTTCCTTTAGTTCCTCCTCTTTTTTCTTCTCTGTTCGTTTCCTCATCGTTCTCCTCTCTTTTCTTTTTCTTTCCCCTCGCATGAGGCTTCTAGGGCCATTTTATAAGGAGAATAGGACATTCAAGAGGTTGTGTGTTCGGAGAATTTCATCCCTTGGTCCCGGGGAGAAGATATTGTCCATTCGATGGAGATGGGCACGGTTATTTGGTTGTTTCGGTAGCTAGCAATATTGTTTGAGCTATTACCTTATGGAGATCTTCCATGTTTGAGGCATGAGCTTTGTTAGGAGTTTTGGGTATTTTGGAGCAAAAGAATTGCTCTAGGACCATTAGTCCTATCAAAGGGAGTTTTGACCATTGATTCGGGTAACTTTGACTCGAATTGATGAGGTGTTAGTTGTACGGAAAAATCTAGAACGTTGTATGTTAATTGAGGAAGCCTTTGGGAACGCGGTTCAACCCGCAGTCCCAAAAAATTTAAATTTTTTTTTGTTAAAATTTAATATGGTTTGTACGTTTTGGATCGTTTTGATGTGCTGATGTCAAAAATAATTTTTAAAAAATAAAAAAAATCATTAGCATGTATTTTGGCACGAAAAGTTATTTAAAAAGCACCCGCAACCACACTGTCAAACACGCTCTTAGTCCTATCATTTTATTTGAATTGCAAATAAAATGATGGAGAAATATGGTTTGAACCAATGGGTATAGATTAGAGGTTTTGGGTTCAAAATGAAGAAAAAGATGACTAGTGTCATATGATAATTTGTCAGGTTTTTTTATTGTTTGATACTCGTCAAAATGTTATTGTTTCATTAATATCTTATGATCAGGTTTTTAATATTTTTTTCAATTCAATTTTAGTTCATATTCTTCTAAAATCTTTTAATTGAATTCTCAATTATTCTTAAACTTCAACAATTCATTCAATCGCACCCTTGTTACTTTAATTAGAATCCTTGGATTTTAGCATTTTTTACAAAGTAATCATTGGTCTCAAAATCTTTTAATTCGATCCTTTATTGGCTTGTAAACTTTTAATTTTTTTCAATTCAGTCCTTGATCAAATTGATTTCTCATCCTTGAAGTTTAACATCTTTTTCACTTTGGTCCTTGATTTTAATTTTTTTTTCAATAAAGCCTTAAATTGACTTTTAAACTTTGGATTTCTTGTGATTTGACCCCGTATTAAGTTAATCATGATATTTCAAATTTTAATTAAGCCCATGAACTTTAACTCTTTCAATTTTCACCTAAATTCACTTTTAAAATTGATTTTTTTCTTATAAATAAGCCCTTAACTAAAGCCAATTAAGTCCTTTCAAATTTCATTTGAGTTCGTGGACTCCAAAATTTTGTAAATCCATTCTAATCTATAATTTTTCTTTTTAATTAGTCTTTTGATTGACAAAGTTGGGATGTCATACTTTACAGGCCTGCCCATATTAGCCCTCAAACTTTCAATTTGAGCAGTAATGACCACTCTATTTTCTTTTACTTTCCTCAACAACACCTTAATTTACTTGTCTATATTGCATTCTGACTAGCTCTTAATCAATTTATTGTTTATCTGTGTCTAAAAACAATTTGTAAATTTCTTGATTTATTTTGTATTTTTTTAATTTTTTCTAAATATTAAATATAATATTTTAGGGAACTTAAAATTGGGATATGATAGTTGCCTTTTCTTTACAACACTTACGAGATAAAGTTTTATATAAGACTTTATGTAGTAAGCTAGTAAAGAAGAAAAATTATTTTTTGGAAACATCAAAGTTGGGAGGTAACTCCAATGTCCAATTTTGAATTTTATTAAATTAGGAGGTGGTTATTCAAAGATATTTTGAAAATTGTTATTCAGAAAGGTGATTTTCTTTCAAATTCAATAGATTCAATAAAAGAGAAGCATAACATAATCAAAACTATATTGAATGATCAATTAGAAGTTACAAATAAGCCAATTACAAGATCAAGAGCAAAGAAGCTCAAAGATGCATTCAAAGGGCTTATTTAGAGTATTTAGGCCAAGGTGAATTTCAAGGAGCCTATATTTTTAACAAGTGATAATCAGACCTTACTCAATTTAATTTACATATAAGACAATTTTAATCTATCTACTCCATGAGATAACTAATTTTGGCAATTAAATGCCATTTTTAATGTCATTTTTTCTAATGCATAGTTTTACACTAACAAGCTTACTTTTTGATGTGACCATTGGATATGGTTGCAATTTTACTAAAAGTTTCTAGAGGTCATTTTTTATATTAAGTTAAACTTTCAAGTTAATTGGACATCAGGAAGGCCTTACAACAAAGTCCAGAAGTTACTGTGTGAGATTTATATTAGTTTCCTAATTGATTTAGGATTCTTTTTCTATTTTATTTATAAATATTTTATTATTTTTTAGCCTTTTTTAGGATGTTTTTACTTAGTATAAATAGAGTAATTTAGCTTATAATTAGTTTTTTTTATAGACTTTGATTTCAAAATACTATGTTATGTGATTATAAGAGGATTCTCTTAATTTAGTTCTTCATTGAACTACTCTGTATCAAATAATTAACTAAACTTTATGTCATGTTCTATACTTCTTGTTCACTTCTCTTCATAGACATTGAGTGAGGGTTCGATTTCTATAGTCTTTGTGCCTTATTATAAGTTATCATTGTGTCAAGTTCAACCACAAGCCTGAATTTAGCTTTCTTAAGAAGGGTTGATTTGATTGTGGTTTTTTAACCTTTATATCCATGGGGTTTGTATTAGTTAGTATCAGAGCAAGGCTCTAGAATCAAGTTATAGCACTTTATCTTTTATTTTCAATGTTATTTCATTGTTGTCATTATCTAAAACCTAGTTGTGGAATTTGTTTTTAAAAAGGTAGATTATTTACAATATGGTTGTCTATAATTAAGAAAATAAAGTTAAAAGAAATTGTGTAAGGGGAAAAAATTAGGGTTTAGTCATAAATTAGGGTCTTTCATTAAATCTTAATTTCAGTAACTCAACTCATATTGTGAATTTGACAATATTTAGACATTCTTTATTGGGTATTTCTGAAAATTACAAAAACAATTCATATTGGGTAGCTTTGGGTTAAAAAATTATTTTGTTATTGATTTTGGGTTTGTTATATAAAAATTAATTATAAATAATGTCTTTTTATCGTTTATATTTTGCATGAATTTGTTTTGCTATTCGACATTTTATTTTTGTAGTTTTGTATTGATAGTTTTTGATTTTTTATTTCTTCTTGAGTTTATATATTATTTTGGATAGCTCCACTAAGTCATTAATTTCATTTTTGTTTTTTGGTGAATTAGTTCCTTAAGGAACTAAGATTTTTTAGATTGAGTGTTCAAAGATGAAAGGTTAGCTTATTAAAGTGATAAGCCAAAAATTTATGTGAAGCACAAGGGGAGTATCATCTATTGAGTGTAAATACTTAAGGAAGTGTATGATGATATATATTTTTTGCTACTAATATGATTTTTAGATCTTGATTATGTCAACCATAAATGGTTCATTACTGTTAAAGGTTAAGAATAATCTAGAATGAGGTTATTTGGCTATGTAATTATAATTGGAGATGATGAACATGAGATTGAGAGAGGTAATGAATGGGGTGGCTAGATTAAGAACCAAAGTAGTTAGCATTTAAGATGGGCTAGTTCATATGAGGTTAGAATGCTTATAAGACGAGTTATTTCACATCTAATTAAGTCTATAGCTGAAAATACTAATGAGGAGGTCGAGAATTTTGATCATTATCATGGTTCTAGGTTTTGGCAATATAGGATCTATGAAGATGGAGGAGTTTAACCACATGATTATTTTGGCCATATGAAAGTAGATACATAGGATGGTTTGGATAAAAATTTAAGGAGTATTAAGATGAAAATTCTGTCTTTTTAGGGCAGAAACAATCCTAAAGCATATTTGGAATGGGAGAAGAAAGTAGAGTTGGTTTTTTATTATCACTGTCACTCTAAGAAAAAAAAGGTAAAACTTGTTATTGAGTTTACTAACTATGATATTATGTAGTGAGATCAAATTTTTTTAGGTAGAAGAAGGCATAGAAAGAGACATGTAGCGATTTAAGATTAGATTAAAGAAATCATGAGGAAGAGGTTTATTCATGGACATTATTATAAGGAGTTATTTTAGAGATTGCAGAGTTTGACTTAAGGGTCAAAGAGTGTGGAGGATTACCATAAGAAGATGAAGATTGCCACAATTAGAGCTAATGTTATTAAGGATAGAGAGGCTATAATGGCAAGGTTTTTAAATTATTTGAATATAGTGGTAACTAATATGGTTGAATTATAACATCATATTAAGTTAGAGGATATGGTGCACATGGCTACCAAAGTAGAGAGACAGTTGAAAAGAAAGAGTAGTACACGCTAAGAAGGTGATTTGGGTTCTTTTCAGGTTAGATGTTGAATTATAGAAGAGAAGTGATGCCTTATCAAATTCAAATACAATGGAAAGCAAGTTAAACCACTTAAGCCATCAAAGAAGGATTTGACCACTAAGCAGAAAGGTAAAACAAAAACTCAAACTAATTATAATTTTGATGTTAGTGTTTTTGACATATTAGACAGAAACTTCATAATGTCCAAACAAAAGGGTTATGGTTATGAAATAATATGAGGAGATTGAATTTGAAAGTGATAAATCTAAGGAGGATTGTAGTGATATTGAGCATCCAATTAATGGAGAGGCTTTGGTGATTCAAAGATCAATTAAAGTTCAAATTAAGTATAATGATGTGGAGTAACAAAGGGAGAACATCCTCCATACTAGGTGCCCTATAAATATTTAGGTATGTAGTATGATTATTGATAGTGGAATTTATGTTAATGTTGCTAGTGTTACACATGTTAGAAAATTGAATATGAACATTATTAAATATGAAAGACCTTATAGACTTTAATAGTTAAATTGATGTGGTGAAGTAAAGTTACTAAATAGGTTTTGAATTTTTTTTTATATTGGAAAATATAAGGATGAGATTTTGTGTGATTTAGTTCCAATACATGCTACTTATCTATTGCTAGGTTGTCCTTAACAATTTGATAGGAAAGGAAATCATAATGGGTTTAAGAATAAACATTTGGATAAAAAGGATAGGATGACTTTCACTCTTATACCATTATCATATAGATAAGTTTATGAATATCATTTAAGGCTAAAAAAAAAGTCAAAAGTTCAATACAACCATGTGAGCATTGAGAGAGAAAAAATTGGCCAAGGTAGAAAAAAGTAAGGTTTTGCCCAAAAGAGGAGAGAAGCAAATAGGAGAGAAGAAATGAAAGGTGAAAAAAGAAGAATGTGTAAGAAAAGATAAAAGTTTTTATACAAAAAAGAATAAGATTAAGAATGCTTATTTTTTTGACATATCTATAATTTTACTTGTGTATAAAGAGGCATAGTTTAATACTAAGAAACTTGATCTTTTTATTCCTAGTGTTTGTGTTTCTTTATGTGCTGCTCTCATATGCTAATGCTTAAGAGTATCCTTACTTATATACACATCCATATGATAAGGATAAGAACATTATATTCAAGCTTTTTTGAACACACATACGAGACTTGATTGGTAATTCTTTTTTGTAACCACATACCTTCATCTAATTTTCCAATAATATTCTCTTTAGGATGATTGTATTTTATCCATAAGGAAGGCCTTTTCTCTCATGATTGTATCAGTTATGTCAATGATGTTATCTATATATTTCTTGACAGATTCCTTCAGATTATCATCAACAACCATATTGATTGATTCCATGACAATTTGAGTTCGTAGATTGTAGATTTTGTAGGCTTTGTTATGTGATGAATATCCAAAAAAATATTTCTTTATCATTATTTCTATCAAACTTATGTAAGTTTTCTTGATCTCTTAAGATATAACAAAAACTTCCTCACTCTAAAGTATGTGACTGTGTGCTTCTAGTTGTTCTATCACTTATAAAGAATGAGTTTTGCTCTAAGTCTAACCACAACACGATTCAAAATATGTAAAATAGTGTTGACAACTTCCTCTTAAAAGTATAATGCGACTTTCTTATGATTCAACATAATTTGAGCCATTTCTTATATAATTCTATTCTTTCTCTCAACTATATCATTCTACTAAGGAGTGAAGAAGTAGAGAATTCTTTATGTATACCCTGCCCATTATAAAAAGATGAAGAGTTAGTATTTTTAAATTCTTTGTCATAGTCACTGCAAATTGTAGAGAAGGAAATATTCCTTTTTATTTGCAGTCTTTTGAATAGTTTCCTCGCAAGATCAAAGGACTCAAACTTTTCTTTTAACAAAATTGCCTAAGTATATCTTAAATAGTCATCTACAATGACCATGATATACTTTTTCCCACCTAGACTCTCAATTTGAATTAGACCCATTAAGTTCATATGAAGCAATTCAAAGGGTCTTAAGGTCAGAATGTCAATAGTTTTCTTGTGCTGGGCCTTATTTGTTTTCCTTCATGACATGCTCCACACACCATCTTTTTGACTAGTCATATACTTGGTAGACCATGTATTTCTTCCCTTTTAGAGATCTTTGAGAAGTCTCTAAAGTTGATATGACCAAGGTGTTGATGTCAAAGATCAGTTTCATTAAGTGTTACCTTATGACAACCCAAAGTGGTCAAGGTTAAAACACAATAGCAGTTGTTTAATGTTCTAGTACCTTTCTTGATCCATTTGCCAACACGATTGTAAATGTTTCATTTATCTTTAGAAAACTGCATATTATGATTCTCATTATAAAATTAACTTATACTTAGTATGTTAGCTTTAAGACCATTTACAAACAAAATATTATGAAAAATAGGTGAACCATGAATATCAATACTTCCTTTATTTTCTATAGTAGTTGTGCTTCCATCTTCACAGGTCATTGATCCTCTATTCAATTATTCAAATTGTTATTCATTGTTTTCAGTGTTGTATGTACTCCTAGACATATTGCCTTTTTCTTTACTACCTATTGATTTTTCATTTTTGTTTTGGTAGATCTTTCAAACTCTTAAGATTTCTCACAACCTGCTAACTTACCAAGTTTCCTTTCTATACTACATAATTTATTTAATACTAAGTTAATTTTATACTCTAGATTTTGACTCTTATTAGAAATTTTATTTTCTAGATTGAAACAATTTATTTTTGCATGTCTTACAATTTCACATTACTTACAAGTAGGAATAAACTTACCTTTCAACTTACGTGTTTGGACATTGTTTGACTTGTAACTAAGCATGATAACCTTTTCTAGTTTATCTTTTACAAAGGTAATTCCTTTAAAAAAGGAGGTTACCAACATATTATTGCTCGAATTTGTATGCGTTGTGTATCTTAGATCTATATGATTAGTGCTAACCCTTTAAGCTTTCAGCAATTCATTAAGTTTCTATATTGCTGATTGTTTCTTTGATTATTCACACATTGTTAGCTCATTTTTTAAATGATTTAAGCTTATTAAGAGATCTAGATATCTCTACTTTTGACTTATTTAGAGCTTCAGACAAATTGTTCTTCTTATTCTCCACAGTTGTTAGCTTGTTGAACAATTTATTGTTTTATTTCTTGATTTTCATGACTTCTTTACAAAAGTCATCATAAGCTTCCTACAAGTTTGATTCATGATTGGCAACAACAAAAGTAATATATGAATTACTGGAATAACTAACATTTTGATTTATATAAGAACTACTGAATTTGTTAACATTTTAGTATTTATGAGATTCACTTAATGTATTGATAGTTTAGTTCATATCAGTACATTCAGTGACACAACAAGAAAGAGCAACAAAAGTAAAATTCATTATGAGGTGATAAATTAGAATTTTTAGAATCAGGTTCACCATTTAATGTAACATTAAAGGCTTTTCTTTTATTTCTTTTGAAATTAGAACATTCAATACTTAAGTGACCATATCATGAGCATTCAAAATACTTAAGTCTTTTCTTAGATTCAATTTTACTCTTACTTTCATTTTATGACTCCTTTCTTTTGGAAAAATATTTTCCCTTTTTATCTTTTCCATTGTTTTTTTTCTTAAACATAAATTTTCTTAATTTCCTAGCTACAAGAGTTATATCTTGACTATTAAAATTACCATCAAAAGAATAAACATGTTCTTTCTTAATGGATTTAAGTGCAATGGACTTACCTCTATTTTGATGAGGCAATGTAGATTAGAAAGTTTGTAAGGAACTTACCAATTCTTCAATGTATAGTGTCCAGATCCTTATTTTCTTTTATTGTTGTTACCCTTGGCTGAAATCTTTGGAGTAAGGATCTTAGAATTTTCCTTATAATTTACGAGTCCTCCATTTTTTCTCTTGGATTGAACCTTAGATTTACTATATCGTTATGTTTGCATAAAACTCACTAAAACATTCATCTCACAACATTCTTATCTATTCAAATCATGAGATTATAATTTGTAATTTGGAAATTTTCATCGTCTTGGTTCCTTCATTAGTAACTTCAAGAGTATCCCAAACGTTCTTGGCTATCTCACACATGAAAATTCTTTTAAACTCATCAAGAGACATTGTCATAAATATAGCATTTAAGCCTATATTATTCCAACTATAATTAGTTGATTCGTCTATGGTCCAGTCACTGAAAGGAGTTTCAGGCTTGGTCTAACAATGCTTAACTAAATGTCAGACTTTCTTATCTAGTGATTTAAAGAAAGCTTGCATCCTCACCTTCCAGTAGGCATAGTTCTCATTGTTGAATTGCAGTGGTGAAGTTAGTGTTAACATGTTCAATAGAGAAAATATATCTCACTCTAGAATGACTAAACTTGCTTTGATACAATTTGATAGTTCCATTTCTATTCCCTGTAAGTAACCAAATAAATATAAGTATAAAAAATTTAAATGAATAAGTAAGTTATTTAGTTACAAAGGAAAAACTATTTGCAAAACTCTTTAAGAGAAAAAAAAAACCTTTGAGGCAGCCAAATTCAGGATAAACAACTTTTACTAGTTTAGAAGATTACAAGAGAAGTATTTTTTTACTATAAATCTTTTGTAACTATACTACCTTATCAATACCAACACTCTTTTTTTTTTTTTTGTATTCTGCCATAATAACTTGTTAGAACACTTGATGATCTTCAAAATATTATCATCCTAATTGGAATTTCCATTTACTAATAGTTAACATAGGAACTCCCCCAGGAGTCTACAGACTCTCCAGCTCTTCAGCAAACAATTTTCTTTGATAATTTTCTCTACACTTCATAGGTGAGTCAATAATATATATTGTGAAACTCTATATAATTCCTTATATGGTTAGGCACTCTTGCTTCGCTACAAGTGCTGCTCTACTAGTGCTACTCTTGCATGCTAATGCTTCATATTATCCTTTATTATATACACATTCATGTGATAAAGATAAGAATATTATATTCAAGCTTTCTAGTTTGTTATGTTCTTAACAGACTGTTATTTATGTTTCACAAAAACACGTCTTTGATGATTATCTTTAAATAACTTGTATTTATCTTCTATCTAATCTTCTTATATAATTTATCCAAAAAATTAGATCATTACAGAAATAATCATGTCATATCCTAAAAGATAAACTTGACTAATTCTTTATCTAATTATGGATACACTAACAATATAAACAAATTCATCTTTAAGAACGCAAATAATCCTTCATTAATCAAAGTCAATCATTTCAACATTTACATGCAGTAAGAATTTAGATAAGTATGTTGAACATTTAAGGAATGTATTGGATGCTTTAATAATAAAATGTTTATATGCTGATATGAAAAAAAATGTAACTTTTGCATAGAGAAAGGTTAATCATGATTTGACCCCATATTAAGTTAACCATGATATTCCAAATTTTAATTAAGCCCATGAACTTTTACTCTTTCAATTTTCACCCAAATTCACTTTCAAAATTGATTTTTCTTATAACTAAGCCCTTAACTAAAGCCAATGAAGTCCTTTCAAATTTCATTTGAGTCCCTAGACTCCAAAATTTTGTAAATCCATTCTAATATTTAATTTTTCTCTTTAATTGGTCCTTTGATTGACAAAAACTGGGATGACATACTTTATAGCCCTGCCCATATTAGTCCTCAAACTTTCAATTTGGGCAATAATGACCACTCTATTTTCTTCGACTTTCCTCAACAACACCTTAAATTACTTGTTTATATTGCATTTCTGACTAGCTTGGAATTAATTTATTGATTATTTGTGCCTAAAAACAATTTGTAAATTTGTAAATTTCTTGATTTTTTTGTATTTTTTTGATTTTTATAAGAAGTTTTAGGGAACTTAAAATTGGGATATGATAGTTGCCTTTTCTTTACAAAAATTATGATATAAAGTCTTATATAAGACTTTATGTAGTAAGCTAGTAAAGAAGAAATATTTTTGAGAAACATCAAAGTTGGGAAATAACTCAATTGTCTAATTTGGAATTTTATTAAATTAGGAGGTGGTTATTCAAAGATATTTTGAAAATGGTCATTTAGAAAGGTGACTTTCCTTAAAATTTAATAGATTCAATAAAAAAGAAACAATCATAATGTAATCAAAACTACATTGAATGATCCATTACAAGTTACAAATGGACCAATTACAAGATCAAGAGCAAAGAAGCTCAAAGATGCATTCAAATGGCTTATTTAAAATATTTAGGTCAATGTGAATTTCAAGGAGACTATATCTTCAACAAGTGATAACCATACCTTAATTTAATTGGAATACGAGACAATCTTAAGCCATCTGCTTCATGGGCTAACTAATTTTGGCATTTAAATGCTATTTTTAAAGTTATTTTTTCTAATGCATAGTTTTACGCTAACAAGCATACTTTTTGATCTGATCATTGGATATAGTTGTAATTCTACCAGAAGTTTCTAGAGGTCATTTTTTATATTAGGTTAAACTTTCAAGTTAATTGGACATCGGGAAGGCCTTACAATAAAGTCCAGAAGCTACTGTGTGAGATTTATATTAGTTTCCTAATTGATTTAGGATTCTTTTTTCTATTTTATTTATAAATATTTTATTATTTTTTAGCCTTATTTAGGGTGTTTTTACCTAGTATAAATAGGGTCATTTAACTTATAATTAGTACTTTTTATAGACTTTCATTTCAAAATACTATGTTATGTGATTATAAGAGGATTCTTTTAATTCGGTTTTTCATTGAACTATTCTGACTTATCAAATAATTAACTGAGCTTTATGTCATGTTCTATACTTCTTGTTCACTTCTCTTTATAGGCATTCGGTGGGGGTTTGATTTCTATAGTCTTGGTGCCTCGTTATAGGTAATCATTGTGTCAAGTTCAACCATAAACCTGAATTTAGCTTTCTTGGGAAGGGTTAATTTTATTGTGGTTTTTTAACCTTTATATCCATGAGGTTTGAATCATTTGGTATCAGAGCAAGGCTCTAGAATAAGATTATGTCACTTTATCTTTTATTTTCATTGTTATTTCATCGTTGTCGTTATCTAAAACCTAGTTGTGGAATTTGTTTTTAAAAAGGTAGATTATTTGCAATCTGGTTGTCTATAATTAAGAAAATAAAGATAAAAGAAATTGTGTAAGGGGGAAAAATTAGGGTTTAGCCATAAATTAGGGATTTTTCATCAAATCTTAATATCAGCAACTCAAATTAGAAGATTCTTAATTCTTGGTATATCTTAATTAGTATCATATCGTGAATTTGATAATATTTAGACATTCTTTATTGGGTATTTCTGAAAATTACAAAAACAATTCATAACAGGTAGCTTTGTGTTAAAAATTTATTTTGTTATTGATTTTGGGTTTGCTACATATAAATCGATTTAAAATAGTGTCTTCTTATCATTTACATTTTGCATGAATTTGTTTTGCTATTCGTGATTTTATTTTTTTAGTTTCGTATTGATAGTTTTTGGTTTTTTATTTCTTCTTGAGTTTATATATTATTTTGGATAGCACCATTAAGTCATTAATTTTGTTTTTGTTTTTTTTTTTTATGAATTAGTTCCTTAAGGAACTAAGATTTTTTAGATTGAGTGTTAAAAGATGAAGATTTAGCTTATTATAGTGAAAACCTAATAAAGTATGTGAAATACAAAGGGAGTGACATCTATTGAGTATAAATACTTAAGTAAGTGTGTAATGATATGGTTTTTTGCTACTAATATGATTTTTAGATCTTGATGATGTCAACCATAAGTGGGTCATCATTGTCAAAGGATAACAATAATCTAGAATGTGGTTATTTGGCTATGTAAAAATAATTAGAGATGATGAACATAAGATTGAGAGAGGTTATGAATGGGGTGGCAAGATTGAGAACCGAAGTAGTTAGCCTTCAAGATGGGCCAGTTCATATGAGGTTTCGAGGGTAAAAGGCATGCACCTTATCTATGGTAAGCTTCATCGTTGATTGATTGTTAATCTAAGACATGTTTCTATTTATTGGTCTCATGTAAGGTTTAAGGCAGATCTCCCTTTGTGAGGAAGTCTCTACCCTACTGAGTTAAATTCTAACCATTCTAAAACTCAATTTTTAGCATCACATTTATTTTTTATTTTTATATTTTCAATACCTGAGGGTATACTTGTAATATAATTTTATACCCCCAACTATTAAAGTCTACAACTAAATCTTAATACTCCAAATATTACCTCAACAAATTAATTGTTGTGGAATTTTTGAAATTTTAACCAAATCATAAAGGATAACCATAAACTTGTTAAGATATCGTTTGTGCATGATAAAAAAGCAATCTTGTTTTAAGAAAATATACATGAAGAACTTTAGAATTTGGTTATATGCATGAAAACAAAACATATTTTTTCATGTAAGGTTCAAGGCAGATCTCCCTTTGTGAGGAAGTCTCTACCCTACTGAGTTAAATTCTAACCATTCTAAAGCTCATTTTTTAGCATCACATTTATTTTCTATTTTTATATTTTCAATACCTGAGGGTATACTTATAGTATAATTTTATACCCCCAACTATTAAAGTCTATAACTAAATCTTAATACTCCAAATATTACCTCAACAAATTAATTGTTGTGGAATTTTTGAAATTTTTTCCAAATCATAAAGGATAACCATAAACTTGTTACAATATCGTTTGTGCACGATAAAAAAGCAATCTTGTTTTAAGAAAATATACATGAAGAACTTTAGAATTTGGTTATATGCATGAAAACAAAACATTTTTTTTTTGTTTTTGAAATGAGGAAATCTTTTCATATTTTTGGATTTTTTTTAAATTCCAGAGAAAACCGGGTATTTTTAATACCAGGTTCATATGTTACAGTGTAATTATACAAATCGATCTTAAAATGAAATTCTTGAAAAAAAATATATTTTTGTGATTTTTGAAATAAGGGAAAGGTTTTTTGAATTTTTTCTTCAAATTCTAGAGAAAAATCATGTATTTTTAATATTGGGTCCAACCTAACTTGCTTTTTTCTTTTGGTTTTATGGGTTGGACCTAACCTAACCTAGCCACATGGACTAGGCTGGAATGGGGTCGAACCCATTCTTTTGCCACCACTAGCCCATCTCAGTGGTAGCTTAAGAAGAAGATTTGGTAGTAAAATGCATATTACTAACGTGTCTTCTTTCTAATTTTTTTTCTTAAGCTTATATACAAACAAGAGGAGAGAATGATGTTACCTGGACGAGAAGGGAATGTTGACTTGTTGTTGGTCGCACCGTTGTTGCTAGTGGTGGCTCACGGTGGTCGCTAAAAGTGGAGAAAGATGGTTTGTTAGGCAACTAAAAAAGTGGTGTTTATATGGCTAGTATTTTTGCTCTCTTTCACTCCTTCTCTTCTATTTTTGCATGAAATTTAACCCTATTTGTAAGGGATGAAAGAGGAACATCTGGTTTTTATTAGGCATAAATCTTGACCCTTGATTCAAACAAGGATGATCCTGACCATTGGCTAAAAGTCACCATCACGAGTTGGAAAGGCTAGTCGAGTCAGCCTTTTTGGGTCAACTTTGCAATGGGTTCAAGGCTTTCAAGGGACAAATTTTTTGCTTAGGTTTGGGTGCAATGGAAGCTCATGAGGGTGGTTTTTTTTTTCTTGTATGATGAAGGTATGAGAGAGAAGAAAGGCTTGAAAGGTGTCATCAGATCTGCCATATATGGTTGCCATTAAGTGAAAGTTAAAAATAATGAGTAGTGGCTAGACGACATGTTATTTGATTACTATCTGACCATTTTGAACCAAAACACGATGTTTTGGTAAAAATATAGGCAAAACGCATTGTTTCATTAAAATGAAATTAACGACACCATTTTAGTGTTTTGGCTTGAATTGGGTTATTAATCCCCTTTTTAATTTCAACCCCTAATCTTCTAATTTATTCAATTAGATCTTTAATTGAATTATGATTTCAATAATCAATTCAATTTCCACCCTTGCAAAGCTTAAAAAACACCCCTAGATTTAAGTGTGTTTTTTTAACTTGGTCCTTTGTCTTGGTATTTTTTAATTTAGTCCCTAATTGACCTTGAAAGTATAATTTCTTTAATTTCACCATGTTCTCAATCTTTCTTAGCCTATTTTTGCCAAGTTGCCAATCTTTAAAAAAAAAATTAAAAGAAAAGGATGATTTTGAAGAAAACCCCAAAATTAAGTTATGACAAGAGAGATTGCTGAAGATTAAAAAGAAAGATTTACCCGTATTTTCATGTATATGACATTGTTAAATTTGAGAAATACATTCAAAAGTTAAGACATTACCGTTGGTATCAGAGCATCTAGACATAATCCATTACACTTGTGAAATAAAAAGCAGATTTACTAATGAGAAATTATTATTTATTTTAGGATCGTGAGTATTAGAAGGGGGACTAAGACCGATCCATCTTCTGTTTAAAGTAGGGATCGATCCATTGATAATTGAGGGGATCAGATGAAACATCCTTTAGGAGATATCGCATCACATTCACCGGTTGTGCCATCATGGCCAGTTCAAAGAGAATCATCTATGCCCGGAGTTATCTCTCTACCATTTCCATCGGGGATGCCATCGTATAAACGCATCCAACAGGATAGGATAATCCAGTAGACTCCTATCTATGGTGCCACTAGGGGCACTTATATCATATCAGGATACTGCATATTTAGAGTATATTGTGAGGGCTGTTATATCTAGTATGATAAGAGTAGCAGGTACTGCAGCTAGAGATGATACCCTCACTCTAGTGCATTAGGTAAAAAATATGAGGGAGATGGGGTGTGTTGCATATCTATAAAAGGAAGATGCTGAAATAGTTGGGCATTGGCTTTAGAAAATGAAGAGTCCTTACTCAAATTCCAGCACTAGAGAGAGTGTGAGTAAATTGTGTGGCATAATTACTGTCAAATAGTAATCAAACATGGTGGGTGACTATGAGAGAGAGAAGAGCAGAGGGAGTATTATCTTGGATAAATTTTTGGACAGAGTTTGAGATCAGGTATTACTTTAGACATTATAAGAGGAGTAAGGAACATGAGTTTCTTGGCCTTAAACAAGAGAGTATGATAGTATCAGAGTACAAGAGACACTTTCATGATCTTTTGATCTTTGCTTTTACATTAGTTCCCACTGAGCAGCATCGGATTAAGAGATTGAGGGATGGGCTCATATATGATCTTAGAAAAGGGTTAGTCATCCTTTACCCCAAGATAGTTTGGGAACTGGTAGAGGCTACTCGGTTTATAGATGCAGTTTTAGAAGAAGAGTAGCAAGGCAAAATAGAACAGGGGGTCAGGGGCCATAATTTCTAGAAAAGAAAAGAGAACCTAGATCACAATTTAGTAGGCAACCTCTCCTTAAAAAGGGAGGAGGCGGTGAACAGAGGCCTAACTGGTCATTTAGTAGCAGAGGAAATATCTTGCTTAGAGGAGCTCCTAGTAGACCACCTTAGTCTGGTGGAGGAGGGTTCTTGGGAGTACAGTCTCATCCCAAGGCTAGTCAGGCAGGGAGTTCTATTGGAACTGTAATACATGGGATGTCTACATTCCTATATTATGAGTGTTGTAATCAAAAGCACCCTGATGATTGCTCTTTGACAACTGAGAGGTGTTCCCTACGTCGGCATGAAGGACATAGATAAAAAGACTCCAAGTTGTTGGATAGAGGTTGTTATCTAAGTGGGGATTTGGGACATTTTAAAAGAAATTGCCCAAATAGTATTCCTGAGAAGTCTTATGGGTATAGACCACCAGCTTAGACCCAACAACAGTTAGTGACTGTGGACGAATCGTGAAGGCTTGCTTAATCTAGAACGAGTGCTAGTAGGGGTCGGCCTCGAGTACAAGAGGAGAAGACTCGGGGAGAGTCTATAAGTGGGTTGAAATAGGTTTGAAACCTAATTTAATAAATGTTATGTCTAATCAATGGGTTTTTTCAAGAGGGATAACATTAAGCAAGCATTTGAGATATTTGGAGGAAAAAAAGGGGGGTCAGCTGAAAATGTATCTGGGCTATTCTTTAAGCCTGTTAGGAGTGATGATTATAAACTTGTTGCGCATACACACTTCCATGATTAAAGGGTATCATAAAGAAGATAAGTTGAATTAAACAAAGAGGTTGGTGAGCAGAATAAAATAACAAGGATCGGTTCTGTTAAAGAATTATCTAAAAATATGATTTATATTATTTTCTAATACACCTCTTTAAATGAAGGTCCTTTGAATTTGGAACTTGCATAGACCTGTACTATCTTGTGTTTAATTTTTATCAAATAAATGAGGATGATGAGATTTGAACTCGTGACCACTCGATCATCAAGGCTCTGCTACGTACCATGTCAAAGAATTATCCCAACCCAATAGCTTAAACTGATAGGTAAAGTTCTAGAATATGATTTATATTATTCTCTAACAGATTACTGATACCAAGACATACTTGTCATGTTGATGGGCATTGTAAAGCCAGGAATTTTGAAAGAGCATATAAGTTGCTAGATTAAATAGGTAAAGAAGCTTTCAGTACGAGTATTTTCACATAAAATGCCTTTATAGATAGCCTCTGTAAAAAAGGGAAGGTTTCTAGAAACCTGTAAACTACTTAAGAAAGGATTTTAACGTGAATTACGAGCTGATACAGTAACATATACCATTCTCATAGCTGCTCTCTACAGGCAAGTTGACACTAGGAAGTCCCTCGCATTAATTTTTCAGTAAAGTGTTCAAAGATGGAGTGCAACTTAATATGAACATACATGACACTTTGATTGCCGCCTCCTCAAGGGCGTAATGGAATAAGGTAAACAGCTTTTGGCGGAAACAATGGGTCTTGGCTTGGTTCCGGCCGTGGAAACATACATATCCATGATGTGAGGGTACTGTCGTGATGAAAAAAGCAAGATTAGCCTTAAAGATTTTTTAAATAGGATGGGTGACCATGCCTGCATACCAAATAGTCTTTACACACGAGGCTCTAGTAAGTGGTTTTTGTAAGGAGTCCAAGTTGGATGAGATATGTCAGCTATATTAACCTATGGTTGACAAAGGGTTATCCTAGGCCCAAGCTAGGATTATTTGGTTGGGGAAAAATTATATTATTTAATTTTATTTAAACAACTTACTACAAGTATACAATGATCCTTGTATATGGTAACAAATTTAGAACAATACCAAATTGAATCAAAGCTATAAAGTTAATTTCATCTTCATAATATATCCATCACTTTAATTTTGTTAGTCTTTATACCTATCAAATATAAACATATAAAATATAGAAGAAACATTAGTTATAACGAAGAATTATTTATGCTTGATAAACTTTGAAATAAAGTAAAAAATAATAAAGAATGATTCTTACATATTTATTTTAATTGTGTTTGTCGTTCTTTCATAAACTATAAATCATCAATTATCATATTAATTGTGAATCTTTCAGGAAATTTTTTTTCTATATAGACAATCAAATAATTTGTAAGAAAATTATCCTCCATTCAATTATGAAGTTTTGTTTTAATAATTTTCATCGCTGAAAAAGCTCGTTTAGCAGTTGCTATCAAAACAGGAAGAACATGAAGAGTAAAAAATAATCTCAAATGATTTTTTTCTTAGTCAGAATAATCTTTAGGATAGAACTTGTCAACAAGTAAGTATATATCTGTAACACTGAATAATTTATAGTTATTTTTAGGATTTAAAGTTATGCTCAACTTAAGAAGCTTGATCGTCAGCTCATTGAGTATATTATTCAGCTCTTGCAATTATTGATCAATGATAGCTGTAAATATATCAACTCGGTAGTGATGCTCAATTGTTACTGATTTTGTTTTACGGTGAGATAGTCCCACACTAGAAAAACAAGCATCTATATCAGGAATTTCAATGTCTTGATGCTTACAAAATTATGACACTAGAAAAAGTCTTTGTAGTAGTCACCAAATGCATAGCATTTAAAATGTCTTGAGATTTTTGTTGCAAGGCTTGGTAAAGCACATCAATAAATCCCATAACATTCTTCATTATATATAAGATGAATGGAAAATCAAATGATAATAGAAACTTAAATGAAAAAGCCGCATCACCATGTTGAGAATAAGTAGATCCATCTAAAGCAATGTTTTTAAGAACCAAGCAAGTTGCCTCATACATTTTTATCAAACTGCAAATTGATTTGAAGTGCGAACTTCATCTATTATCTCTTGGTCGTTGCAAACCACCTACTTGATTAACTCCTTTACCCGTTTCAATGTCACCAATATCAATTAAATGTTCAATTGTAACTGCTTGAAAAGCCCGTAATTTATTATTACGCTTGCAAGAAGCACTAACAATGTTAACAATAAAAATCAAATTTTGAAAGAAAGTGTGAAAATTAGATATTTCTCTAACTACAACAATAGAGCCAATTGTAATTAATGAGCTAAGCAATACACATAATATGCATAAGAGCAATCATTAATGAACAAAGCTTGCAAACTATTCCACTCTCCACGCATATTACTAGCACCATCATACCCTTGGCCCCTAATATTTTAAACATCAAGATTGTGATGAAATAAAACCAAGGAAATTGGCACGACCAAAAGATTGATGTTTTCTCCCAAGTGCAAGAGTGTCGAAGTAATAAATAATCCGGCAAGACCAGGGTCGAACCATAGGAAGGTTAACTATATAAATTATAGATGATGATGATGATGATAATAATAATAATAATAATAACAACAACAACAACAACAACAACAACAACAACAACAACAAGAAGTACAATAATAATAATAATAATAACAATAACAACAACAACAACAATAATAAGGAGAAGAAGAAGAAGAATAAGTTAAAGAAGACTTTGAGATGTAAGACTAATGTGAGGATTAAACAATGATAAAAACAAATGTCAAGGTTAGAGGATCCACTAATGGTATTTCAAACAAGTATAGTATAAACTCTTATTATTCAACTGGAAACCACACACAAAGGAAGTTCCAATCGGATTATAAATTGTTAACATGATTACATTAGTTATCTTATTCGAATAATGCTAATATTTGTAAATGTTGTCAGGCATTCATGATTATAACTTATGTCAACAACAAATCAAGTTCCTTTCATAGCACAGGTGTCGGTTATACCATACGGTTTGGGCTATGAAAGTGTCAAGTATTTGTTGTACTAAGGTTATACAAAATAAATCTAGATTAACCATTTAACAAGCAAAGGATTAAGAGTAAATAAGATAACAAATACAAAACATGTTAGTATCAAACATTAAGGTCCATGTTGAGTTTATACTATATTTATTCTTACACCATTAGTGTAACCTTTTCACCTTGACATAATAAACTTAGTTAAACATAATGAAAGAGAGAAACATAAATAAACAAGATAAGAACATAAATAAGATATAAGTTAACTAAGTAAAGAAAAGGAAATGAAAAACATAAACAAGAGATTAATATAAACAAAATTTAAGCATTACAAAATATAAAAAGAGGAAGCAAGAGCATAATCTTGATCAGAAAATCAAGATGCCTAAATACATGGCAAATGCCTCCTTTTATAGGCCAAAATTCATAACTATTGATTTGATGACTAATTGTTGAGTGGGTGGCCACATCTTGACTTGGTGACAATCCTTATTTTCTTGTCTGAACAAAACGGCATTGCTAATGTCAGAATTTGAACAGATGTTCCACATGAAAGTTCTAGGAAATTATCTCAGCTTTCCAACAAAAAAAGAATCGGTGCATTTGGACTTCTAGAACTCGAGATATGGGCTGAACATTGAACAGTGTCTAGGCTGCAGGACAGATTCTAACTTCTCCATTGTTGTTAAGATTTGGACTTCCAAACAGCAGAATTGAGTCTTGGACTTCCATGGATGTTTTAGGCCTATGTCTTAGCTTTCTGGCCTTATAAACCAAATTAAAATCTAAGACCTACAGCTCTAGATATGACGCAATGACTGAACAATGTTCCAATTTGGACTGAACCAGCATCTCTTTTTTAAGCTTAACACTCTCTTTGTCTTCTCAATTTCAGTAGTTTAACTCATTAATCTTGAGCTTCAACAATAATTAAACAAAATATTGCATCACCAATCTCATGAAGAATTAAAGACTAAACATTTCTAGAAAAGACATGCAAAATTTCTTTTTAACTTTAAATTAATTAAAATATGTTTTTTTTTTTTTTGTATTGATAGGTGTTATGACTAAAGGGAGAGTAAATGAAAAGTTGTCGATTGTGATTGATTAAAGAGAAGATGGTAGCTAGTGATTGGTGTTGAAGGTTAACGATGGAGAAAGAGATGTAGATTAGTCACTTTTTTTGTGTTTTTCAGCAACATTTATATAAAGGCAATTTGGATATTAAATTTTATAATGGTAAACTTGTAAAAAAAAATTCAACTTTTTTGTTGACTAAGTTCGCTTGTTCTGACTTAATATGTAAAGTGTTATTGATTATATAAACAATAGGATGTAAAATGAAATTTTTAAGAAAACAAAGGCAAAATATTATCGCATTCAAATTTTGGGAGGGTTAAGATAATTTTCCCTAAATATTTCTTACAATATTATATTGTAGATCCTATAAAAAAAAGTCTATGTTTCTAACTTTACTTTATAATAAAGATTACTTTATAATTTTAAATATATGATAATTAATTATTATGAATTATGAATATGTAGAATTAATATGTTCGTATGTCTTATTATTATATAAAATATCTCTCTATCAAATACTAAGTGATATATATAACTTAAATTAGATAGTTGAAAAAAATAACAAACACGTAATTCAATATTATACCTATGATTTCTAAACATAGGAGAGATTTTGGGTGCTTTTGTTTTATATATAAAATCTTACTAATCATTAACAATTTTCTAATTAGCCAACGATATAATTCTAAATTTTTAAATTGTATTTAGTATTAATATTTTAAATGTGAATTAGAAAATAAAATTATTAGATATACGAGATTTCAATAGAATGTGATTTTACGAGATTATAAAACAATTTAAAGAGAATTTTTAAAAACTATATAAAAAACTTGGATGAGATCGGGTACATGGCAGAGTTCCCTATGAATAAAAAAGACCCTTCACCTAATTCGAACAGATGCAAGTGTACAAGTGTAGTTTTAGCACTAGAGGGCAGAGGCCTTCATTTATAGTAGACCCCTCCATCTCTCTCTTGTCTTTTGGAGCTAGCGAAGGTCGTTGATTGTCTAGTTAGTGGGCATATGGCTTCCCACAGAAAACCATGTAAATGCAATCCCCTGGCTTCAGCTTTCGGCCCCTCCCTTACCTCTAGTTCTTTTCGCTCTCATCTTCAAGTGTACAAAAGCAATAAAGCACAGGACAACTCCTCGTGTCATGCGCATTTGTGGAATCTTTCACTGTGTCCTGCCCTCATTGCAATACAAAATTTCTAGAGTAGATCATGTTGGATTTGGATTTATGGACAAATCCAAGTTCAAAACCCACTTAAAGGAGTTTAAAGAAAATTGTTCCTGAACAGTTTTATCATTTATGAGGGATTTTTTTTATAATAAATTTAGAGAATTGTACAAGTTTTAAAAATCAAGATGATGAGCACCTATCTCCTTTTTTTTTTTTTTTTATCAATCGAGCTCTTCTTGATGGATCAAATGCCTCTTTTAATTTAAAAAGACATATCTTTATTAGTATCCCATTAACTCCATCTCATAAACCTATATTCATGTTAATATTTAATTTCATTTGGCATTTTGTACATGCTCAAACATTTTATAATTACAATTATCCTCATTTAATTTCCAACACATCGCAATTCTCACCGTTTCTATTTAGTTATTTTTCACTATGATTTACATTTAACATTCAATTTCTTATTCTTCCATAAGGTACAACACATTTATATTTTTTATATACCAAGATTTCATAACAATTATAATTTCCATACTTTCAATTATCAAAGAAACACAACAATACTAACTCGATCTTTTCTTTTTTATGCAACCATTATTAGCCTAATTTAAACCTACATAGGCTTATAACTTAGCCCTATCAAATCAATTCAACTGGATATGCCAATTCTTTTCAAATTATATTTTCAAATTCCCCATTTCATATATAATTTACTATAACCTCATTCATTAGATTTATCAAAATTCAAGATCATTGAAACATCACAATTAATTTAAAATCAAGATCAACCTTTTGAATTTCTCAAAAACTAATGAACCAACTACTAAATAAAATTCTTAACAACATACATAATTTTATCATAACATACATTATTTGTTATTTCAAGCACTTTTCCTTCAATATCAAAAACATAACATACAATCCTATATAGCAATTTTACATACAAAATAGAACACCTTTCCACCTTTATACATAGTTGATGTAACGACCTTTCTAAATTTATTCATGTTCAGCAAAATTTTGACACAATTTCCTCTATATAGAACATTACTTATATTTTGTTTTATTGTATTGAATCTTATAGAAAACAAAGTGTGTGTGTCTATATATATATATATTTCATTCAAAGTGGCTTCAAGCTCACCTCCTATCAAAATACATGCTTAAATCCAAAACTTTTCACAATACACCCTTCACACAATTTATACAATACATTAGCATTACATAACCAATAATATAGGAAAATCAAAAGAGTATTTTTTAAAATCAACTTACTTAAAGGATTACATTAATTAATTTGAAGTTTTCAAAAGTTTACAAGCCTAAAACTCTTTATTTCCTAGACTATCTATATAAGTAAATGAAGATTAGATGATCTAAGGACTACTGAAGAGGTGATCATATAGTACCTGTAAAATAAAATTTTATTATGAAACATAAGTATGCATGTACTATTTTAATTAAACTTCTAAGACATTTTATTCTCTTTATTTTCTAGTTTTTATATCGACCATCAAATCTATTTCTCCTTACCATTTACAATAAACAATCCTTAATTCTACTTGTTTTCTTTATTTTCCTTTGAACATGAAATATATTCATTATTTTAGAAGTTATTGGATTTAATTCATGTAACTATATCCTTACTCTAACGATATATACTACCAATCTTCACAACATTTCCAATAACCTTTTTTAAGGCAATTTAATCTTAGGATCTTAATGTCTTGCCTTGAAGGCGAATCATGCATTATCCAACTCTAAAGGCAATTCAAATCTCGAAATGTGTTATCCTTGTTGATCTTAGGGTAACATATTAATATTTTATATATTTTAATTATAACAGTTAAATGAAAATGGATTGATGAGATTAAGTTTAAATAGGTTTATATGAAGATCACATTATAAGGCATAAGAAATTGAATGAAGAAACTCACTAACAAGTTCCAGATGCAAATCAAGTGAAGCTTTAGTTCTTAAGAATTTATTTTAATGTTTATTGTTAAATATTTATATATTACTCAATAGCAAACTAAAATGAACACTTCACATTGCATACAAAGATTTTGATATTGAAAGTTTCTGGTAAAATAATGAATGGACATTGTTTCGAGGCTTATATCTCTCATATTCTTGATAATTGTTGTCAAATTCATGTTATTGATAGTATATTTATGATGTAAGGTTTAGGATCAAGATCACCAACAATAAAGATACGGTTAAGGAGATAAGAGGATCCAAAGTTCATAATTTTAACATAATTTCTCTATTTGTTTTATTAACAAATAAAGTATAACACCTGTGAAATATATTGTTTGTAGCCAGTAGCTTTTCTCACATTTTATTGTTTACCTCCTTTATCA
>Ga0325405_1001064_pt1 | contig 27671 bp, 10 predicted proteins | sample PopdelMetagenome_21_FD_205663 | JGI IMG/M metagenome (GOLD analysis project Ga0325405, IMG submission 205663) | Populus deltoides microbial communities from Bellville, Georgia, United States - Xylem-Control-R2 | ecosystem: Host-associated > Plants > Phyllosphere > Stem > Wood/Secondary xylem...
TCTTTTCTTTTTTTCTTCCTTCCCTGAATGTCACGAACTCGCCATACACAAGCTATGGCATCAACATCATCTCTGCTGGCTTCCCTTGAATTTGAAACTTGACTAGCTCTCATTTTAATTAATTAAGGTCTAAAAATCGATTAAACCATGTAACGGTTGCATGATTATCTCATTCTTTATAAAGTTTCTATTTTGCACTACGGTTTAACTATGTTTTTAAAAGATTTATAAAATTTTATTTTAATTTTGAATGAATTATTTTTTTAATATTTTTAAATTGATATCAAAAATAAATTAAAAAAATATTATCTTAATATATTTTTAAATAAAAAATATTTTAAAAAATAATTTCTAGCAAACAAAACTTAATAACTCTCCTAGCATCCAAGAAAGACTGTCATTTTGTTTTTTTATCCCAATTAAACAAGCAAAATTGAGTAGATTAACAAAAACCTAAAGATATTAGGAAATCACTTATTACCAAGATACATTGATTCCCTTCTTTTTTTTCTTTTTTTTTTTTGTCCTTTTGAAAGTAGAAGGACCCTCCCGCAGTTTAACTTTTTTTCTTTTGTCATCATTTTGTTATTTATTTCATCATTTTACATTACAATTAGATTTGATAATTTATTTCAAATTATTTTTTATTAATTTATTATCGTATCAAAACAATATCATGACATTGCAATGGTACTCGATCTTACAAGAATTTTTTTTATTTTATTGCTTGAAAAAAAATAAGATGCTACGAGAGAGGAGAGAAAGTGTAAAAAAAAAAAAAAACCTTAAAAAAAGTGATTATATTGCAGGAACAAAAAAAGGTAGATGTTTTTTTTTCACATGTATTTAATCAGCTAAAAAATAAAGCAAAATAATATCACTTTTTTTAAAAAAAATATTATGTTGGTCTCATAGATAAAGATATTCTTAGACCAGGTTTTAAGACCACTGAAACAAGGTTTCTTTCTAGTTGCATGTTAAGCCGGCTGTCCATATTCAAATCAGTATACTCATAACAAATTATTATTTTTTCAAAAGCTTTCTTGACTTTTTTTAAGCCTAACATGCAACTGAAACTCGTAATAGTATATAAATATTTTTTTTTTTAATTCAGGATGTACGGGCCAGCTTACGCGCACTACAACTAATTCTCCGACCCACTGAACATCATGCAAGCCCAGTGAACATATAAAGTACCGCGAGAGTGACAGACATGCAAAATGAAACTTGAATCCTGGTGTAGAGGAAGGGAGCAAGTCCTTTCTACCGCTTCGCCACAACCTCAAATACTAATTGAACCAATAAACTAAAAACCTGAGGACCTAGCCAAATTAGTTCTGTGACTACAATTAGTTGTGCTAGTCTCTGTTATTAAACACAATCTGATCTGATAGGGTGATTAGAACTCGGCATTAACTGGGTTGATTAGATATAATTCGGTTAAAAATCCGAGTTAATTTGTAAGCCCGTCAAATTTAATTGATTTTTTTTATGAAAAACAAAACAAGCTCCTTAGATGAGTTAGCAAAGGAAGTATGTTTCAAAACTGAGGTTTTAGGTTCCATCTTCCAACTCCAGATATCTCCTTCAATGCAATTCGATTTCGTGGGAAAGATTGGAAGCTGGATACGCTGCTATCCTTTCCAGGAGGATTTGTTTTGGAGAAAACAGGTCGTTGGGATTTTCGCTCTTAACAAAACGACATGTCATGAATCGTTGGAAAGGGGTCAAGTTTAGCTCCAAGCCCATTATAACACATTTGCCAAATCCATTATAACCACACAAGGGAGATAAGAACATTATGGCCAAGAAAAGGTACAAATTTCCTGAAACAGACACTCTTTCTTTCGTCTGTTTGCCAGACCAAATATTGTTAAGAACAAAATCACCTGTGATCCTTTCTTCAATGTTCCTTAATGTTTGAAACAATAAACCACATATCATTCTCGTTCCACCAAAAAAATAAGGTTGATGATTGTGTCCCCATGGAATGCAACACCCTTTGAAAGCTCGCACGAAAACAAATTACTAATCGACGAGAGAATTAATTAATCTGAGTTGATTTAAATTTATTTTTAATTTTATTATGTCATATTAAATAGATTTAGGTTTAGAGTTTTTAATTTGTTTTTTATTAGATTATCTTGGTTTCATCGTACAGGTTTTTTTTTTGTATTTTAATTGTTTTTTTTTAATTTTATTTTTTAATATTAAATTTATTAAGAATTGGATTTTAATATATTTTTTATTTGATTTTTATCATCACCCAAATTATTATTTATTTTAATCTAATATGCATAGTAGCGCAGGGCAGATTATCCAGTGAGAAGGAAATTTAGAAGCAAACTAACCTGGGAAAATCATCAATCCTCTCTACTAATCTCTAGTTTAGACAAATTACATGCCCGTATATTCGCATTAATAACATTACAGAACACACAATTATAAAGCCTAAAACAAGCAAATATGTAAAACTTGCGACCGTTAGGGTTCTAATTTCGAGGTCTTTTGTCAATTAACGACCATTAACCATCCTAATTACTTGTCCCTACTTGGCCTTCATGAGAATCAATATTATCTCCTTGCCAACTCCAAACTATATCTTTTAGGGCAGGCCTGACATCTTCTTCACAGAATTTGGTGTACTCAAAAGTGTCACCGGAGCACTTGGATAGCTCGACCACCACAAGCTCGGCAGCCAACTCAAACACCTCTGCTGTCACCCCCAGTTTCCCCTTCCGTCCCTCCTCTTTTCCTAGCAATTTCACCTTAAATTCTGTATCACTCACTGCCACTCTAAAGTTCAACTTCTTTGCCACGGACTTCAACGTTGATAGGATCAATGATGCTGGACATTTTGAAGTGAACATTGAACCCCTTCTTCTCTTGGTCTCAAACAAACTTGATAAATCAAATCCTGATGACATTGAAGATATGAGTTCAAAAGCATTATAAAAAGGCGGCGAATGCTTTGATCCGGTTTTTCCCGGAAATTCCTCTTGATCTTCACTTCTAACTCCGTTTTCAGTATCTTCTAAATCATTAGGAGATACAGTAGATTGAGCAAGACCTTTTTGGAACCAACTATTTGCCCTGATCTCAGGGATTGTAATTCTCTTCTCAGGGTCCACAACAAGAAGATTGGAAATCAACATCTTGGCATCCCTTGAAATCCACGGTGGGAACTCATATTCAGCCTTTAAAATCTTCACATACATCTTCATGGCGTTCTCATTGCGAAATGGCAAGTGCCCTGAAAGCAGCACGAATAGAATAACCCCACAAGACCAGGTATCAGCTTTAGCACCAACATAACCCTTCTTTCTTAGAACCTCTGGGGCCACGTATGCAGGAGTGCCACACCGTGTGTGCAGCAAACCATCGTTCCATTTCTGCTCAGGCAAAGCAGAAAACCCGAAATCGGACACTTTCAAGTCTTCTTTGTCATCCAAAAGCAAGTTTTCGGGCTTTAAATCACGATGAGAAACGCCACGACTATGACAATAATCAACTGCACAAATCAACTGTTGGAAATATTTTCTTGCAAGATCTTCCTCCAGCCCTCCCTTCTTGATTTTGGCAAATAACTCACCGCCTTTCACAAACTCCATTACAAAGAACACCTTTGATTTGGTAGCCATCACTTCTTTCAACTCCACTATATTTGGATGTTTCACAAGATGCATAATTGAGATTTCTCTCTTGATTTGCTCCATTAATCCTGTCCTCTTGACCTGATCCTTGTGCAACACTTTGATGGCAACATTTTCTTGTGTCACAAGATTCTTCCCTCTGTAGACCTTAGCAAACGTTCCTTGTCCTAACAACCTCCCCATCTCGTACTTTCCCAAGAGAGTCTTTCTTGCACCATTATTGACATGGCAATCTTCATCTGCCACTTGCTCTGTTTCCATCATATAAGACTCTAACAGGTATGTCCAAAGGTGAAATTTTTCTTCCCTCTATTATACTAGAGTAATTCAAGAAAAAAGAGAGAAGAGATAATGAAGATGGTTATAGGGATTAAAAGGAGCAAGAAGATCCTCCCTGATAATAATTCAATGAGACCATATTCAATCATCTTGCTGCTTTGGCCATAGGATTAATTAGGATAAATAAGATTTGTGGGGAAAAGATTGGCATGAAGACCGAAAACATTGGGTGATTACAGGATGGGAGTAAAATGAGAGGAATTTGGTGGGAAAAATGGTGTTTAGTGGGGAAGCCAATGAGTCATCTAATGAGTGGATAGAAATAAGATTGTGAAGTGACCATTGGAGGACATGGCTCATGGGTCCAGAGGGGGAGCCGGAGACAGTGAAAGATTAGGGAATCTACATCTACAGAGAAAATTTATGGCCAATGAGAGGCTGGAAGCATGGAAGTGATGTCGACCATATTATATTGATTCGTCTCCATAGTGAACCTTCTAGTCTAAGCAATTGAATGTCGGTATAGATGCAGGGATGACAATATAAGGTCATCAAATCAGAGGAAAGATACTTCCAAGTATACACAAAGTATTATACGGTATGGAATCGAGCTATATGCTAAACGGCAAATCCAAGAAGGGGAAATGATTTCCATTTTGAGCAGGACAAGATGCACCATTTGTTTGCGAAGGTTGCATCGTCACAAGATTTCGTGATTTTCCATATAATTATTTGTTTAATAGTTAAGCTTTTTTAGGATTTGTTTAGTTTAATAATTCTAATGGTTGATGAGATTTATTGGTTATATAACTTTTCAATTAAGAAAATTTTTTTTATAAGAATTTAGATTTAGTATAAATACAAGTATCTAAGATTATTTTCTTATAGTAGATTAGGAGATTATCACTATTCATATTTAGACTTCATGAGATTAGAGTTTTCTATCTTGACAAACCTTATCATTATACACTACGTGATAAAAAGAGATTGAATATTCAACTGTCATTTACTCCCCAGAAATGACAGTCCAGGATTTAAGATAAGGCGGGCAACAAATGTTGGCCAGCCCAGGATTTACAGAAGAAAGAAACAAAATAAGATTTTGGTCCACACGCCAGAGACTTCGAAAGTGGTGTTGAGTGCAAGAGTTTTCCATCAACAGGCACCGATCCCTTATCCTTTTCTTTTCCAGATGAACATCAGAATAATAGCGTGCCACGTTAGTAGGATTGCATTACATCATGGAAATGGTTGATTGAGTAGTCCAATATAATGAAGTATGACAATGTCTTTGTCGTGAAAAAGCGTGTGAAATGATGGGGGATGGGTTAACCTCTTGATGAGATACACCACCTAGTGATCCAGTTGCGCGTGGAGAGACAATAACGTTTGAAACCATGCCAGTTCATTCAGGAACCAATCACAAGACAAAGCAGAAGACATATCTGCTCAAAGACAAATAAAATAAAGTTCATTCCTGTGGATTAAGTTAATTGGAAAGTTAATCAACAAATAAAACAACGTCCTAGGTAATGACGTAAACGAAATACATGGGATCAAGAATCGTGTAAGAGGCTGCCACCAGTTTAAAGACCTTAATTAAAGCATCTAGTGGGGCAAGATTACCAACCAATAATATGATGACAGTAGTCACTGATATATTCATTGTGTTTTTGTCATTATTGCTGAGCAAGGGGATTACTTTTCTTCATTTTCACTCGAGGATAGAGGACGCTAGCGGCTCTCAATAGCATGGCATAAACAGTGGGATAAATATTCAGCTCATCTGCTTGTTCTGACCTCTTTAAAACCAATATTTGGTGGACCGACAGGAAACATCTGCCATAATTTGGCTACAAGCAATAGGATGCAATGCAATTTGAGAGAATAACAGAACTGTAGCTGTCAATCCTGATCTGATTCAGGAAAGGGTTTTTGAATTGTATCAATTAAATTTGATCGGATCAACAAAATTACTAAAAATATAATCAAGTCAATCAACTCAGTAATACCCTTCTAAGATCACACTCTAGGTTTCAGATTTTCCGAGTCAAATGACCAGGCAGAACCAGGTTTATCAAATATGAATAAAACAAAGGACTTTGAATTTTCTATCACATTAAATGCTTGTGCCCCATTTATAAAATTTGGGAAGATGTTTCCTCTCGTTGCACCAGAGACTGGTTCGAGAGAGAAGGAAATGAGTTCAGCGTCAAGAAAATCGGTGCCAAAACCAAGGAGATTAGAAAGTCAGTCCGAAAGCAAATTCTCCCCGGAGATTGGCCGAAAAAGTTTTGCTATAGGTTCAACACTATTTCAATTGTATACAAAAATCTACGTTATTCCTTTACTGGAATTGAACTTTCAAATATGTGATCTATTTCTTGTATCTTCTAAAAGTATTTCATTCATATAACGAAGTCTAATTTTATTTTGTTTTTAATAAGTACGATATTTCAGAGAAAAACAAATCACATTAACGTCAGTTTGGACCTTAAAAAACCAGAGGGCAAAGACACAGCGACTTTTTTGCTTTTGCCTAGCTGAAACATTAACTTGGTTTATGTAAGTCAAGAGCTGATTAAATATATAAGATCTGGTTCGCTTCAACCAGTTAAAAAGTCAAAATACAAATCTTATAGACCAGAGACCTCACGGTACAATCATGGTATAAACAACTGAAGAGTTAACCAAAATAATATGACTTTTCCTGCAATATTATCTAAGTTCCTAACAGTTTTTTTTTTTTTAAAAGGCTCCAAAGAAATTCCAGAATCAATGGAGACTGCATCAATGGCAAAATATTCAGATGCGCATGTAGAAATTACACCTACTTAGCAAGACTGTTTATATTTGTGCCCTTGCATCCATAGTTATTAAATCCGGTTTGGTCCGGTGGACCTGTAACTTGTCAATTCAAAGCCTGACCCAGGCCAAGTTTTCTTTCAAACAGTTTTGAAAGGTGACCTAGTAAAAACCCGATTAACCTGCCTGCTATGTCAACTCCGAAGGGTTTTTTAAAGTTTTGTCCTAAACAACATCATTTTATTTTGTAAAAAACTAAAACGATATCATTTTGGGATAGACTCAGGTTGACCTGCCAATGTTTGGGCTGGATTGATAGCTATGCTTGACATCTTTCTGTTCCTATATTTCGAGTGACATTTATGAATGAAACAAAAATCATCAAAGGAAATGCATGTGATTCCACAAGTTCCAGCACACATCAGGGAAAAACATGCTCCATGCATTGATGTCCACTGGCTAAACTCTTAACGTGTCTTACTACAAATTTTCAGACTTAACCAGCAGAAATAACTTTTATAATTAATTTGAATTGAAGAGAAGAGCCAAAAATGGAAATATGTGCAAGAGATGCTAGTTCGGCATGGCTAAGATATCCTCGACAAATTGAAGGCAGGATTCTGTCAAATCAATTCAGGCAAAAAGTGGAGTAGAAACTTACTTCAGCTATCCTTGTACTTGCACATGACTTCTTCCCCGTGGAGCAACTTCTCTACAGCATCAAGAGGAAGGCCAATCATATCCAATGTCTTTTCCCATACTTCATTAGCAGCTCTGGTGTTATGTGCTTCGTTGGCAGCACGTGTGGGACGACAATCATGTGAGATATAAGCACAAGTGGGCCATTCATCAGCCTTCAGTGCCTTACAGTATTCAGGAATTTCAGGAGCAGTAGCTGCATAAAGTGCACTTCTTGAACCTTCTTGGGCACTAAAGAGAAACAATGGTATAAAATTATAAGCAACTTGCACCAATTTTGGAAGGTCCCTTGTTACATTTGTGTGAACAGTTCCTGGAGATACACATAATACACTAATGCCAGCTTCAGGAGGCAGGCGTTTCTGTAAGACACTGTTGAACATGACCTGTGCAAGCTTGCTACTTGAATATGCCTTTGTACTATTGAATTTCTCTTTCCCCAAAGTAAAATTCATGTCATCTGTGTCGACAAAGCCCATATAATGCATAATGGAGTTCACGTTAATAATTCGGCTGGGAGAGCCCTTAACGAGAGATGGCAAAAGCAGTATAGAAAGCAATGCAGGAGCCAAAAAATTTACTTGCTGGTGTGTTTCGTACCCATCTTTTGAGAACTTCTGGGGCTCTCCCATAGAAAAGATTCCAGCATTATTGATAAGAACTTGCAAAGGTTTTGAGCGCGAGTTCCACGCCCTAGCAAATCTCACAACAGAAGTGAGGGAGAGAAGATTCAGCTCCATCACCTCAACACTGAGCAGGCTTGTTCCATGTCGTTCATCCTGCCACTTCATGATCAAATCAAAGGCTGCAGATTGGTTTCGTACAGCCATAACAACATGTGCCCCAGACACAGCCAATTGCCTGGCAGTTTCAAGTCCAATGCCACTCGTGGATCCAGTTATAATACATGTAACATCATGGAGCGGAGGTAAAGGCAATGGATTTTTCAGATGCCTTGCTTGCATCTTTTGGAATAACATCTCATAAATTACATAAGACCACCCAGTGAGGCTTTTCATCCACCATGGTGTCCGTTTTACTTTTCCAGTGAAGGAAGAACGAGGAGAGGAATCCATACTTTCTCAATCTGATGCAGTAATTCCAAGTTGTATTAAATGGTTCGGTCACTAAAAATCAATGCTGACAACCTGCCATTCCTGCTACAATAAATGGTAATCCACTTAGCATACGCTTCACAACCAGATTTCCGTGTTGATGAGAGATAAAAATATATCAACCTGGTGACTACAATTATGGATATCTAAGTAATAATTAACAAGACATATTTTGGAATTCGGATCTTAAACGTTGCAGGTTATGTCAAATCTGAGTTCAAAAGGAAATGAAGTTCCACAACATAAATAAACACACAATTGGAGCATATTAAGTGCACATATAGCCAGAGTAACGATGTTCATATCCCCAGTCTATATGATAACCAAAGAAACTCAGGCATAGAAATCAAACCATGACATAAGAAAATAAAGAGCCAGAGAAGAATGTTTCAAGATTCCAATCCCCTAGTTTGACCTATCCAATCATGGGTTTTGAAAATTAGAACTGGATGTCAATGCTAATTGTTTTCTGCAGCATTTTTTTTTTTTTTTTTTTTTGCATGTATGAAGTAAATCAATTGCTTTCGAAGATTAGAACTTGCTTGCTGCAAAGCTCAAGACTTTGCTTCGCCATTACATTGTTCGCAAAACAAAAACACAAAGCTCAAAACTCAAAACTCAAAACTTTGCTTTACCATTACATTGTAAGCAAAACAAAAGCACAAATGAAAGAAAGGTCACGACAGAATCCAAACAATATCCAGTCCATTGACAATATGTGGGAAAGAGAGACAAGAAAGGTAAAAGAAAAGTAACCTTTTTTATTGTAGATTTTGAGAATTTGGTGCAGACCCTTGGCCACAAAACTCACATATGTTAGCATTGACCGATTACAATTACTATTTATTCATTCATTGTTTTGTTGTGTTTCAGATCCTCTCCAGGGGGTTAAAAAAACAAACTCGCTGGCTTTAGCCCACAAATAGCTTATGCCTGCCTGTCAATAAGCATCTCTGTACCTAATCTCCATTGAAAAAAGTTTTTGTTTTGGATTCTGATTGTCCATGGTGTTATAGCACATGGGTTCGCTAGCCCTTCCTTAAAGGTTCTAGCTTTGACACCACATTTGCCATTAACTCCCTAGTTGGGCCTCTACTTGCGGAAGGATGGCCAACACGACAAAGTGAACGACCTGTCGGTTAGGCTTTGAAGGGTTTTTGCTCTATTTTGGTTTTCGAAGCTTGATAGACAGAAACCCTCCAGATAATTCGCAGCCCAAAACTAGGAAAACCCGAAGTTGAACAGTGAACACAGAAAACACAAACTTCGTTGTATCTTTTGCTCTGTTCTTTCTCAGTTTCATCAAACAGGTAATAAAGCTTCCTCCTTTATCATATTGTTTTTCTTTTATTAATTTAATGACTTCAAGAATTTATCCGTTTGAACTGGCTTTTAGGTTCTTGAAGTTGTATCTTACCTTGGCATTAATTTCTTGTTCTTGCCTGTGTCTTCTCGTTGAGAAAATTTTAATCTATCCATGATTTGGATGCTTTATAGTGTGTGCTATTACTGGTAGTTAATTCTTTTCCTTTCTTTTTTGAAAATATTTAGGGGAAAGATTATGTCAAGGTCTAGACTTTCAAGAATTGGAGTTGGGATAGTTAAAGAGCTTTCAAGAGGTATGTAATACGCTCACATCTATTTCCATTTGTTTTTCTTAGGAGCAACGTGTTTTGTTATTTGGAATCTGCTCTTAGCTGCAGCTACTGTGTAGGACAAATTCATATGTGATATAACTTCGAAGTTTGATTGAGAGAGTAACATTACTGAAAAATGTCAATTTGCACTTTTTAAAAAAAAAAATGATGTTTCATTGATCAAAAAGAAGTAGGAGCTCATCCTACTAAAAAAGCAAGTGTCAGTAACTGATGACAAGAATAATAAAACTAGGCAAAATTCCAATGATTGTATATAGAATAAAGGCTTGTATTTAGAACAGTATCTTCTACAATTTAGTCTGAAGCAGTCTATAAAAAACAACTTGGCAAATCCACTTAGTCAGCTCATCAGGAAAATGCCCCCTATTTCCATGAACTCTTTGATTCTTTTGCTTCAAAATACCATATATTGCAGCATTCCAGGCAATTCTAACTAAAGTATATTGAGAAAGCTTCTTCTGCAAGTGAACTTTAGCCCAATAAAACTCCGTTGTCCAATTCCAACTGGTCTGTTAGAACCACATTCTGCATAATGACCGACAAAACAGCCCTAGATTAAGTGCTGTTAAAGAAAAGATGGTGTTAGTCCTCATCAGCACAGCCACAAAGCAAACAACAGATATTTCTTCCCAACCTGATCTGTCTTACTTTGGTAGATAGCCTTATAAGCAGTGTGCCAGACAATAAACTATGTCTGGGAATATGGATGGGTATCCAGACAAGTTTATATCAAACTTTACTTCTCTGTATTTAATAAGTTCCCAAGCACTTCTGCCACTGAAAACCCTGTTAGGACTAGGCTTTCAATGAACACTACAATCACTCAAGGGATCAGGATGAATCACATCACAAATAGTCCCTGGAATTGTAGCCATAACATCAGATCTGGCATGAGGCCAGAACCATTCCTGGTCTTTAATAAGCATAGCAAGTTTTGCATCCAAATCGATTGCAGACTCGTAAACAACCCTGAAGCCATGTTCTTTGATTAGCACACCAATAGGTTACCAATAACCCCACCATAGACTTGGATTTACCATTACCAACAGCATTTTGGATTTTGTCCCAAGCCAAGCCTCTGAGTTGTGGGAGCCTTTTCAAATACCAAGCAAAATCACCAGTACTTTTCAGATGAATAAATGCTTTATTATTCTCGTTGTAATACCAAGCACTTCCTTGTTGTGCAGAACAATGTACAGCCTTGTGTAGAAAATCATTTATACAAAGGCCTTATAGTGCATGTTGGCGATCTCAGGTTAGTCCAAGGCGCCTATAGTTTTAATTGGAGTGATCTTCTGGTTGCCTTATTATTCTTATTTCTAGATGCCCATTGGTTCTTAATTTTGAAACAGGTCGAATTACACCCAGAATCTAAGGGGCACCAGGGTAGTATGTTTCAAAAGCATCATCAGTTTTCTAGCACAGCTACCAGTAGAGATTCTGCAGATGGGAGTGACCCGAATGAGATGTAAGCTCTTTTGTGTTGAAGTTGTTTTTTACTGTTTCAAGAATTTGGCATTTGTGATGATTACTTAATATCTTATCTCTACTCTTAGGAAGCAAAGTTAACTATGACAGCACCTGAAATTATCATAACCTGTAATATCATTTAGAAATTCTTCAGTAGATCCTGAGGAAAACTAGAAACCATGAAAATTATTCTTAGAAGATTGCTCAGTTGATTTGTTAGATGCCTATAATCTTGTATATATCGGAAATAAGAAAACAGGAGGTTTGTGCAAGCTTATGTAGGACCTCTCACTACCTGTGGAACTTTTGGTGACAATTTTCTGTCATGTTCTATATGCTAACTCTCAGTTCACTAAGAAATAGCTTCCATAATTGTTCTTTGTTGTCATCAGGATTCTTTCCCTTATAACTGTAATCCTAGGACACTTCCTCTATTGAAAATTTTGTGTGAATCATTTCGAGGATACATGGTTTTATATTGTTCATGATTTATGGTCAAACACATGATAATGGTTACAAAAGTAACTTGATATTAGAAATTGTCCATAAAAAGTATATAACCATGTCCCTGTATGTATCTTGTGGGAGTTCCTGTCTTGACATGCCATACCCATCTCAAAGCATCACTCATGTTTGTATTCCTGGTTGATAGCTTTAGTCTAATGAAAGAACTGATTAAGTTTGCATTTCCTTTTTGATTGAAAATATATTTGCAATAGACCTAGAAGAATAATTATATAGATGATGTGGATTCCATGCTCAATTACATAGACTCAAAATTCCAGAGGAAAAACTATAGTAGAAGCTAAGTAGTCATCCTTGCTGGAGGACTATGATATAACTGCAACAAGAATATTGTCACACCAAGTCGCAAGTCAATCTGCAACAAGGTTTGTTTCCTTGTGAATTTGGTGCAAGTGCAAACGGTGTACGAAGATCTCAGCTTCTGAACTGCCACCCTATAATCTAATCAAGAAAGGCATTGTAGGCGTTGAGTCTTCAAGCAAGACCCTTGAATGAGATTTGAGTTCTGACATGCTTTGGCTATTGTTGAACATTCCATAAATGTGTTCAAAACTAACAATAGGCTCAAGTCTAACTGAGCTGATCAGTTTTATTACTGATAAGGAAAGAAAAGGAGCAAATCAGTTTGACAATTGTGATGGTATGATTATAATTAATTGCAGAAGTTATCTGCCATCCTTCTTCTCAATCTGGTGATGTTTGTGCAGGATATCTGTAACATTTGTAGATAAGGATGGAGAGGAAAAGGATATCAAGGTCCCAGTTGGAATGTCCATGTTAGAAGCTGCTCAAGAAAATGATATAGAACTTGAAGGCAAGGATTATAATGCAATTTTTTAGCTCAACTTTTCCATTTCTGGTGGTTTATAATTGGGTTTTCTGTTTCTATAATGTTTGCATTGTAGCAAATGTAGGCATAGAATATTCCACCCATCCTGTCTTTTAGTGATGAGATTTTTATTTATTTATTATTTTTCTGGTTTTTTTTTGTCCGTAATCTCCTTCCATTTCTGCATTAGAAAACTTTGAGTAGATCATTCTGACGCATTTACTTAATAGTTTTTTTATTCTGTGCTTTTAATGTCATGCCAGGAGCATGTGAAGGCTCACTTGCCTGTTCGACATGTCATGTGATTGTGACGGTATGATACTGGACATAGCTTATGTCATAGTACCATGATTATTTCGAACTTATGAGGTACTTAATGTTGAATCTGGTTGTAGGACATGGAATACTACAACAAATTAGAAGACCCAACCGATGAGGAGAATGACATGTTGGATTTGGCCTTTGGGCTTACAGAAACGTGAGTTCTGTCAGCATCAAAACTCTAAATGGATTTGTGGGCGATGAATCTATATTGATTTTTCATGTTTTGAATTTTGCAGTTCTCGCCTGGGCTGTCAAGTGATCGCAAAGCCTGAGCTCAATGGAATGCGCTTAGCTCTTCCTGCTGCCACTCGTAATTTTGCCGTTGATGGTTATGTTCCAAAACCACACTAGACATGTTTTGGTACCAGAATGTGTTTGTTGAGTGTGAAAAAATGCAATCTTCACAGTTTTGTAGCTCCTTTACTGTAGTGGATCAATGAGCATCTCCAACATTCAAGTCATCCCTTTCCATTGATTATTACATGTCTCAATAATCACTTTCCCCAAGTCTTAAGAGCATACAGCATCGATTTTACCATTTCCTGATCAGCTAAGTTGTTGCTAGACCTTGCAATTTTTATCATATAATTTATCTCCAAACTTTGCAGAATATGTAATTCAGTGCATAAATTTATTATATAACATTCTTTCTCAAGGACCGAATTAAGTTAAAACGTGAGAGAAGTTGGTTTGTTAGCGATTTTTACTTTGGAATTTGGATTCTTAGCTATGATATAAAATGATGAAATGATCAACGAGTCCCGGCTATGGCCAGGCTTCGCCAAAAATTCTTTTAATTTGGATAGAACGTCATTTACTTTCCTTTGAAAATATGCCTGTACATTGGAGGGCGTGGCAGGACATGAAAAACACCCATGCTACCAGATTCAGTGAGACCTGTCTGCTAATATAACCTAGTGAGCTAACCCTACCGCACCTAGCAATAGCACCCATGTTACCAGCATCATCACCATAGCCTTGTGAAAGGTTTTTGGAAGAGACTCTATATCACAAGTGTTGTAGAGAAATTGGACACTAGACATGACATGACATGATAAAAGAAAAGGATTTATGCAACCCCTTGCAATCAACTTCATAGAAAGATTAATTTTAGCTGAGTGGTGCTCCTGTGGGGTGGGAGACGTACCCTCTAAATTAGCTCTGCGTCTTTAAGCGTACCAGTGATGAAGTCATCCGCGCGAAATGGCTTTGGGGTGTCATTGTTGAGATTTGGGACGTTTCCGATATCAGAGTAATCAACATTATGATCATTTTGATTGCTGCTTTCAATGACAACAAGCTGCGCACTTGTGGAATTTGCAAGCTCAGCTAACCCGTCAAAGAGGGCACGGTGAGAGAGCTGAGAGTTGATTATCACACTGAGCTTCAAACTGAGCTGAGTTGAAGAGTTACGAGAGAGAATTTCCGAAGGTAAGAAGCCATCACATTGTTCAGGTTCTACTAAATCCTGAAGGGTTGGGACTTGGGATGATATCTCCATCTATGAGAGGGAATTTGAGGAAATGGGCCAGTTCATAGGCTATTTTGCTCTTGTTACTGCTGGAATGGCCTTTCATTGCTATGAGGAATGGGGACCCGAACTGCTCTTCAATATCAATCCCTGGCTCCATTTCCTATCTTCCCACTGCTCTTGAATAATTGAAAGCTAGTATCATCACATCCCACCATCAGTAATTTATGTAGCCCAAAGAAACTGCATAAAAAGATCCCAAAGAGAGAAGAAGACTTCAACCAAATGATTTAATTACTATATTCTTGGATTGCTGTAAACCAAGAAAAGAATATCTTTCTATTCCAACGTTCATAAGTTTTAGAAATTCTTTTATATACATAATTGAATTAATACAGAATGTCTTGAGTCAAATGACACAAGAAGCCACTATGTATGCCTTTCCAAACATACTCCCTAATTTTGAGATTTACATGATTTCCTTGAAAATTAATTTGATATATATGGTGTTTATGTACTAAAATGCCATCCATTATTTTCTATTGGACACTGAACTATATAATAGAAAAACTCTATAAGTGAATTATATAAATTTTCCAAAAAAAGTAACCTATATAAGGTCATTACAGGCTAATATTTTTAAAGTAAGAGAAAAAGAAATTGATTAGCCAATAATATTTAGCATACTAATTTTCATTATTCACTTATTGAAAGTTGAGTCACAAGCATCATTATTCCCTTTCTTTCAATTTTTACTTAGATTCTCAATATCATAATTACTTGAGGAAAAAAAAAAAAAAACCACGCCAAAATCCACCTACAAACTACTTAGTATACGTCTTTAACAATTTGTACAAGGTATAATAATTAATGTCATCCAACTATATATCCCAAAGTACATTGAAAACTTGTGTCGTGTCTCCCATGATGTCAAAATTGCTTATGAACTTCTCAATCTAGCTAGCCTCGTCACCTCCAACGAGTGGATTTTTTCACCAATTGTCAAATACACCACACAAAATCAATCATCTTAATTTCCCAATGTCGGCACCATTATAACACTATTTAGAATGACTCTGTTTTTTCGTGTTTATCAAAGTATTTTTTTAATTTTTTTAATATATATTTTCAGTTGAAAAACATTTTTATTATTATTATTAATTATCAAACACACAACAGACTCATAGAAGTCTACATGACTATTATTATTTTTAATTAGAAATTGATTTTTTTTAATGCAAAAGGGAACATTAAACTATCTTTGGAGGTGACAAAATAGTTTGGGAAGAAGAGAAGTAAATGCATGCATCACCTGATGTAGCTAGCTTGGTCTTCTCTTTAGTAGAGGTAGAAGAGAAGAAGGAATTTTCAAGATCATTTAAAAGTTGACGTGCAAGTTGGAAGGTGATACGAAGACAAGTGTGACCACTTTTCCATTTTTCCATGTGTTGCTGATCTCATTCATGGCATCATAAGGGTAGCCATGGACGTAGCTGGGGTCAGCCATAAAGTTACATGATAAACAAGTCATCGATTTGGTCGTAGAAGACTTCCAGGATGGTTTGGATCAGCAGGCTCATGAAGTTCAATTTATATTATCTTGATAAATATTTTGGAGTTTGGTTTTCTTTTTATTTATTTATTTTGGGGTTTGGTTTTCTTTTTCTTTTTTTTATGATAACAAGAAGGAAGGATAGTTGAGAATGATCTGAATAATACTATTTTTGTGCAAATATACCCGATTCTGCTTGACCATTATTGTTAAACAATATTCTTCCTATGTTTTTCAATATAATCAATTATTGACCAAAGATTCACTTGATCATGACATAAAAATAGTCAAAAAGACCGATTGGTATATGGTTTTTGAATCGAATCCTCTTTGTTCAAACAAAGTATGTACCGGTTTCACACATTTCATTCAAGAAATTTGGTAGCTAATGAAAGGATGTCAATAGATACATTTTATTTGGATAGCATGCATATAGTCATCTTGTGAGTCAATTCTAATTGGACAAGTAAACCATAGTAATGGGTTTAGAAGCGGGCGATGGTATGAAAATCCAGAATACTAGGGGAATTATTTTTCATCACATTTGAATTATGGATAATTACAAGTTCATGTCAATCTTTTATTTTTATAATTGAGGATTTTATGGGTTGGTGACAGAGACTGGATTTCCTGTAAAAATAGTTATTTTTAAAGGGTTTTAGAGACCATTCAATGATTAATTCAATAACTTTATTATAAAGATTTGCAGTAAATGAACATTAAATTCTAAGAATAAAAATATTTATTTTTTTGTTTATGTATGATAACTATTAAGAATAAATTGTAAGAAAATAAAGGTTCTAAACCCCTTGCTTAGGTTGTTCAAGGTGCATTTATAGGCTTTTTTCTTTCCTCTTTCGAGAGATTGTAAGTCTTTTCTTCTTTTTCAAATTCATAGGTGGTTGGGCTTGGCGCGTAGCCGTGTTCAAGGGGATTGGGTCTGGCAAGGTATCAGACTCACAAGTGCTTGAACCTGGTGTGTAACCGAGCCCAAAATGATTGAATCTGGCAAGGAACTAGACCTTAAATGCTTAGGTTTGGCGCATCGCGGAGTCTAGAAATTTTAGATTTAGCAAGGTACCAAATCCACAGGTACTTTGAACACGTAGCCAAAAAAAAAGGGCGATATCCTTACCTAACCTTTTTATCCAGGTCTTAATTTTAATTTGTCGAGCTTCTTTTTAGTTTTGGTCCCTTTGAATTTTTATAAAAAAATATCTTTTAGTACAAAATAATTTGATCATCATGTGCTAATTATATATATTACTATAATCACAAGCGGGCAATAAAGCACAATTATAGTTCACAAACATCCTACTTTGGATTAAAAAAAATTCTTAATTAATTTAGTAAGTTAAAATTAATTAAAACATGTAGTATATAATTAAAGTTCTTTTAAGCTATTAATTTGACAATATTAGAATATTTTAGATGACTCTTCTAGGGTTTAGCTTTGTAAACTTCAAAGTAGAACCTTAAATCTTGTTATGAAATAATTAAGTTGAAGGCGCGTACGGATATACTATAATTACTACTATTCCTCTAATTCTAGATATCCTTTGCATCGTTTGAGACCATGAACCTCTAGAGCTACTAGGTCAATATCCAAGCTTCGAGATAACTTTTTACTATTCGTTATAGGATTTATAATCACAAGGTCATAATTAGCATTGATTGAATTGAATTATAAAGGTGGTAATAGATAGTTTGAGAACGAGGAGTAAATTATGTTTTTAAAAAAATTAATTATTTTTAATTAAAATTTAATATGATTTGTATGTTTTGAATTGTTTTAATATGTTAACATTAAAAGTAATTTTTAAAAAATAAAAAAATATTATTAATATATATATTTTAACATAAAAAAATTATTTAAAAAACAATCATTATCACATTACAAATCATGTAATGCAACCCATTGCAATCAGCTTCATAGAAAGATTTATTTTAGCTTAGTGGTGCTCGTAGGGGGTGGAAGACGTACCCTCTAAATTAGCGCTGCGGCTTTAAGCATTCCAGTGATGAAGTCCTCCGCGTGAAATGGCTTTGTGGTGTCAATGTTGAGCTCTGGGACGTTTCCGGCATCACAGTAATCAACATTATGACATTAACAAGACGCGCAGCTGTGGAACTTGCAAGCTCAACTAATTAACCTGTCAAAGGGGGCACGACGAGAGAGCTGAGATGGTTGATGATCACACTGAGCTGAGTTGAAGAGTACTTGCGAGAGAGAATTTCCGTAGGTAACAAGTCGTCACATTGTTCAGGGTTCTATTAAATCCTGAAGGTTTGGGATGATATCTTCATCTATGAGAGGGAATTTGAGGAACTAGGCCAGTTCATAGGCTATTTTGCTCTTGTTTCTGCTGGAATGGCCTTTCTTTGCTATGAGAAACGGGGACTCGAAGTACTGTTCTTCAATATCAACCCTGGCTCCATTTCCTCTGATCTTCCCACTGCTCTTGAACAATTGAAAGCTAGTACCATTACATCACATCATCTGTAGTTTATGTAGCCCTAAGAAACTGCATAAGAAGATCCCAAGGAGAGATCAGGAAGAGGACTTCAACCAAAAGATTTAATTACTATATTCTTGTACTGCTGAAGACCAAGAAAAGGACAAGTATCTTAGAGCAAGGGCTTTAATTTGTTCCCCAGATTGCAATATTCTCTACCCTGCCACTAACTTTGCATGGTGCCACTCGATGTCAAAGGAAATAAATATTGGTATCCAAGAAAGAGTTCACAGATTAAGCTTCTAGCAGGACTCCCATTTTCTTTCCTCACTTTTCCTTCTATTTCCATGGAAATTAACCGGTTGAATTTTCACGCAAGGATTCCTGCAAATCTTCTGATTTGCAACGAGGTGTTGTATTTGGTTCGAAACGTTTTCATTAAGTCGAAAGAACATGGAATTCTTTTGAGACATATATTTCAATGATTTTAATATTGATATGCTAATTTTAAAAATTACAAAAAAAATTATTTTAATATTTTTTTTTGTTAATAAATACTTTTTACAAAAACACGTTTCATTGTATTACCGAACACACATAATTACACGAGTAGTACTCTACATGAATTATTTTTTTTTATACAAATCAAAATTGATTTTTTAATTAAAAACGGACACGTCAAATATCTAAATTATCTTTGGAGGTGACAAAATAATTTGTGAAGAAGAGAAGTAGCTAGCCAGGTCTTCTCCTTCAGGAGAGGTAGAAGAGAAGAAGGAATTTTCAAGATTATTTAAAAGTTGACGTGCAAGTTGGTAGATGACGAAGACATGAATAATCACCATTTTTCGATGTGGCGCTCATATCATTCATGGCATCATGAGGAGGGCAGCCATGGACGGAGCTGGGGTCAACCATCAAGTTGCATGATAAAACAAGTCATCGATTTGGTCGCAGGAGACTTGTAAGTTGGTTTGGATAAGTTGCTCTGGTGAAGTTCAATTTATACTATCTTGATATATATTTTGGAGTTTGGTTTTCTTCTTCTTGCTTGTTTATGATGACAAGAAGGAAGGATAGTTGAGAATGATCTGAATAATACTATTTTTGTGCACATATACCCGATTCTGCTTGACCATTATTACTGTTAAATAATATTCTTCCTCCGTTTTTTAGTATAATCAATAATTAAGGACCAGAAATTAATCCACTTGATCATGACATAAAATAAAATAAAATAAAAAAAGACTGATTATTGGTGTATGGTGTTTGAATCGAAATCCTCTTGTTCAAACAAAGTATACCAGTTTCACACATTTCATTCAAGAAACTTGGTTGGTAGCTAGGTGGTGAAAGGATTTCAGTAGATACATTTTATATATCTGGATAGGATGAATATAATCGTCTCCTCGGTCAATTCTAGCTGGACAAGTAAACCATAATGCAAGGTTTAGGTGCTAATCATCCTGCCATAATGATAAAAACTATTTCCTTAATTAATTTTTGAGTTAGGATTAATTAAAACTTGTAGTATATAATATTTAAATCGCTTTTAACCCTTTGATTTGACAGTATTAGACTTTGTTTGGGAAAGTGGTTGCAGCTGCGTTCCTAAAAATTTTAAAAAAAATTTTTTTACTAAAATTAAATATGGTTTATATGTTTTGGATCGTCTTGATGTGCTGATGTTAAAAATAATTTTTAAAAAATAAAAAAACATCATTGACGTGTATTTTAGCACAAAAAATTATTTAAAAAACACCCGCAACTACACTGCCAAACACTCTCTTATATTTCAAGAAGTGGTCACAAAATCAGCAATATCCCTCTTGGAATGAAGGCCTGTACGGATGCGCTGTAATTATGACCAATCCTCTTATTCTTAGATTAATTTAATTTCAACGATCCTTTTTATAGATTTTATAAAACATAAGAGAAATAATATAAATAATATCTTTAAATTTTATTTTATTGAATTAATTTTTTAATATGGTGTTAAGATTTAAGTGATCAAGCAATCACGAGTTTAAATTTTATTTTTTTATTTATTTTATAAAAATTAAATATAAGATAATATGAGTATGTAAATTTTCAATTTAAAAGATTTTTATTTAAATAAATAAATTAAAAAATAATATAAATTATATCTTAAATTTAAATTAAATTTTTAATAAATAATTTCAGCGGTTGAATTATAAAATTTATATTAATTAGATGCTAACTATGTAATTACAGTAATTAACCTTAATCTCCTGAAAAAGTATGAGCAGTATCCCTATATATGGTGGGCCATTGTATATATTTTCGTGAATTTCATAATAGATATGGTAAGACCAAGCATACAAGAGAAATCACAAATTGAATTGTGGATCAAATCCTTAATTTCCACAATCAGCCATTAATTACCCCAGAGAAAAGGTAGGTACGTAGGGAGTTCAATGCTGCTATTTCACTTCAGTTGGCCTTGGATTACTATAATTGTTAGTTGTCATCCAAGAGTGGGGTGCAGGGCTGAGTAAATTACCTAAATTATTCAAAATATTTATAAAAATCAAACTGAACAGTTTTTAAAAAATGACGATAATTTTAATTAAAAAATCAATATTTGATTTTAGTTTCATCAATCAAAATAAATAAAAAAAACTAATCAAATTCAAAAAATCCATTATAAACTAAATATCCATTAAAACATATAGTCCAATGAAAACGCAAATAAATTAGATTAGATTTATTTGATTTTAAAAAATATGAATGTGAACTAATCTTAATTTTCCAGTTTGATTTGATTATTCTGTTTGATTTAATTTAAAATTTTATTATTTTAAATCTTGTTTAGATTTTTTTTATCCCAGTTAAATCATTCAATATAATTTTTATTTTAAAAAATAATTTTTATCACACCACTTAACCAAGATAATTTAGTGGGATCTTATATTGTTTTAGGTCCAAGATCTAATATTATATTTTTAATAATTATTTTTATTAAAACAACATCTTTATATTTATTTTTAAAAAAAATTATTGATATCAATATAATCGACAGGGAATCAAGCTTAACTAGATTAACAAATCTAATAACAATATAGTTAGAACAACTGGATTTTTACTAGATAAATATTTTTTAATTTAATTTGAAACTCAAGAATAAATTTATTAAAAGAGTATGGCTTGTGGAGCTGCTGAAAGAAAATATTTTTATTTTTATTTTATAAACAAGTGGGGATATTATAAAATGGAGCGTGTCAAACTTGTGTTCAAATCGCAGTATACATTTATTCTCCTACTTTTCAAATTGCCTAGACTGTTGCCCTGTGGTTCCTTGACCATTATGGATCTAGGACCATTGACAGAGATTAATATAATACACGAGAGAATATGCGGAGCAGTAGATTTTAGATTTATTTTTTAATAATTATAATTTTAAATTATAAAATTATTGAAAATTTATATCTTTATTAATTTTAGTATTTATAAAATTAGTCAAGATATATATAAATAAACACAAATATTTCTATTAATTTAAAAAAAAAAACAGGAGAGAATCCAATCTTTCATCAACCTCTATATGTTTATCCGGGGAGTTTGAGCAGAAAGTTCAATCCTTGCCTCTTTTTTTTTTTTTAATTTAGCACATTTTCTTCCCCTGATTATTCTAGCGGAAGACAGGTGAAGTGGGAACTGGAAAGTGGAAGGAAATTAACAAATTAATTAGTGGTACCTTAATCACTCTTGAAAGCTCATTGGACCGACAGAGGAAGTTCGATCTCTGCCTGTTTCTTTGTTTTCCCTTATCCACGTTATTCCTTCACCGAGCTACTTCTTGTACTATCTGGGAGCCTTTATGGCGGAAGGGGCCCTCTAATGTCAGCCATTTTTGAAGTCATGGTAGCTGTTGAAATTTGAGTAGCTCAAGTCTAAAACATGTGGTTTGGAAATATGACCACAGATTACGAAATTTTGAATTCATGAACCTTTCTTCCAATACTATAATAATAAACATTGGATTAATCGATCCAGTCTCGTGCATGCTTTTCATTCTTCTACTTTTTTTCTCCGACTCGTAGATTAATTGGACATGGACATGTTCGGATTACAGGCGTCGTCCCTGACCAGGGTCCCTGAACTGAAAAAAATAAAAATAAAAATGGCTGGCATGGATGAACAGGTTTTTTCTCCTTCTTTTCCACGACGACTGTTGTTTACGTGCTAATTACTTTTAATAATGTCAGTTTAGACAATAAGTTTATTCATTGTGCTTGTGGTTAGGAAAGGGAACAGAAAATAAAATTAAAAAAACTAAAATATTAATTATTTTATTATTTAGATTAAAAATATAAATATTATTAAGGAAAGGATTAAAAAAAATTTACAGGGGCCGGTCCCTGTCAGCCCCCTGTCTCCACCCCCTGCTTGTGCTAATGAAAAAAGAAATTCTTGAGAAGAGTCATTTTTATTATGCTATCGTAGTTTTGATTATTTTTAGAAAAATTCAAATAATTAGATTTGCATTGAATTTAACTAGATTAATCAGGTTAGGGAAAAATATGTGGGATTAATTGAGTTCGGCATAATCAATATGTTTTATGATTCAAATTAAAACTCAACTTGTCATAGTTTTTTTTAATCAACTTGCTGTGAAGTGTAAAACCTGTAATATGAATGAGAAACGTGATGGAAAAGTTTTATTTCGAGGTCGATGGACTGCCCACCATATATATATATATATATATATGGGTTCAAGGTCTCATTCCATGGTTGAGTCTTGGGAAGCTGGGAGGATTAGGTGAGTGATTTTTGCCTAAAAGCTCTTGCTTTGTGATGAAGGACATGACCTGCGATGGTGACGGGCACCACCCCCACCGTCTATCCAATTTCAAAAAATGCTAAACAAGAATTCACGCATGTTTATATTGTTTTCCTTCTGATCTGGCTTTTCTACGTGGAAAATTGCACGTTAGAGTATCAACTTTTATGGCATGTTTTACATTTTCTTTTATCATTAGTCAGGTCCATAAATTATTTTTGCAACGAATTTTATATTTATATGTGAAAGGATAGTGCAATTCCAAGCGTGTTTGAAAGTCTTTTTAAAGGACAATTCCAGTGTTTACAAAGGATGATTGATGATTTGGTAATGATTGTTTGAAATAATTTTTTAATTTTTTAAAATTTTATTTTTAACATTAGCACAAAACACTAAAAAAATAATTTAAAGTAAAAATAAATTTAATTTAAAAAAAATACTTTAAAAAAACAAAAACAACCATGTTAAGGACGCAGTTATAATATAATCATTTTATTGAAAACAAAACGGTGGCATATTAGGGTTCTTTATCGTGCCTTTTAAACACGTGTAATTAGTTGTCTAATCCTCTATTTACAAGGTCAAGTCCACGTATTTGACAAGTCAATACTTAATTAGTTAATATCAACCTTTTTAAGATAAAGGTTGATTTCAGGGGCACGATGCTGTCATCAACACCTTGGAATGCTTCCTAGTTGGTTAGCGAGATTATTTGAATGGTAATTATTATTTTTTAAAGTAATTTTTATTTATAATATATTAAAATAATAATATTTTTTAAAAAATATTTTTTATATTAGCACCGCATCCAGCATCCACCTTAACTCAAGAATGTGATAGTGGAGCAAGTTCTAAGATTTAAATAATCTCCTCCTTTGTAATTATTTAATGAAATACATAGTTTATTCTTAAGAGTCTTGACTGAATTAGAATATAAATAAATTTGTTTCATATACCTTGATTTTAGTAGCCATCCACACAATCTTCAAATTAAAATTGCTATTTTTTTTTTCTTCCAACAAATTGCAGTGTTCAATCTAAAAATTAAGTTATTTTGTTCTTAAAAAAAATAAATATAAAGTAGATTGGTCACTGTGATCTCCGCTGTCTATGTCCATGAATTAGTGTCGTTTTGGCAGCCGACCAAGCTTGACATTTGTATATGCAGCCTGCGGGGGAAGGAGGCTTGATCATAATTTTTGGCACAGAGGAAAATCAGAGGTTATTATGCAAAGGGTGTTGAAATGCAGACTTCAATTTTCTTGGTTAAATTTAAATGTACGGAAAGTCAAGTTATTGCTTTTTGACAGGGTGTTCACGACCATTAACATTAATTATTTGTTAATTAATTAAGAAGACACCGAAAACACGTGGGAAAAGTGCTCTAGCAATGTACAATGTATGGTACTTCCCCCACGTGTTTTGGTGTGGCACCGATTTTTTAATTTTTTAATTAATTTTTTGTTTTTTATTCTATTTTTTATTTTTTTATGATATCCTACTCTCGGATTTCAAGTTTGATGGGTTAGCCTGGTTGATCCTGACAAATTAACCTTTAATACTGGGTTAATCAGGAATTATCTTTCATAATTTGTTTTATTTTATTTTTGTTAGTTATTCTAGTCTCATGACCCGATAATAGAGTTTAATGGGTTAGCCTAAGTTGACTCGGGTTGTTTTTTTATATAATTTAGATTTTTTTTGATTTTATCGTTTAATATTAGATCGATTGAGAATTTAACTTCATAATCTGTTTTGATTTAACTTCTATAGAAATATTCTAGTCTCATGATCAGGGTTATGAGTTTTAGTATTTTAAACCTGATTAAATCAGGTCGTTTTTTTATTGGACTGTCTTTGTTTCATAATCCAGGTTACAAGTTTAGCTAGTCAATCAGTTAACTCGAATTTTTTAATTGACTTTTTTTTTTCCAGTATCATCTTTTAATATTATGTTTGATTGAGAATTAGATTTTATAATTTATTTCGGTTTAATTTTTATGATTGATCTCATAACCTAGAAATAGTGCTTAACGAGTTAGCCCATATAGACTCGACTCATTTTTATGTTGTTTTTTAATTAAAATTTTTATAAATTTTATTATTCAACAATGGGTCCGATAAGATTGATTGAGAATTGAGTTTTATAATTTGATTTAATTTGTTCTTTACGGAGTTATCGTAGTCTCATAATCAGAGTCACGGATTTGACAAGTTAATCTGGATTAAATCATGTTATTTTTTTATTTTCTTTTCATGTTGTTATCTCGGTCTTATAACCTAAGTCATGAATTTAGCTGATGGATTTAAGTTATTTTTTTATGTTTATTTTTAATTGATTTTTTTTAGTATCATCCTTCAACATTAGACTGATTGCGAATTGAACTTCATAGTTTATTTTTATTTTCTTTCTACGTGGTTATCTCGGTCTTATGACCCGAGTCGTGAGTTTGACATGCTAACCCGAGTTGCTTTTTTAGATCCATTGTTTAATTGATTTTTTTTCAATATTATCCTTTAACATCGAGTTGAATGGAAATTAGATTTTATAATTTATTTTGATTTGTTTTCTATGAAGTTATCATAGTCTAATAACCTGAATCACGAATTTGATATATTAACTCGGGTTAATCCAAGTCAGCCCAATATATTATTATCTTAATATTAAAAAAAATATTATCTAGAAAAAATATCTTGAGATGAATTATGTTTTTACAGGTCGTGTAGCTTGTTTTTGGATCTTCAAAGTCAATCGGGTCATTTCAAATCAAGCCCTGTAAAGTTAAAAAAAATATTAACAATATCTCAATATTTTTTTATATTAAAAATAAACTAGATTTGATATGCAGTATAGGGTCACTTATCTAGTGGACTCTAAATATTGGAGATGGTGTGTTTCACGCCATATATGTAATAGTTCCATTCGTCACATTTTTATTTTATATATATATATATATATATATATATATATATATATATATATATATCACTGTTTTATTTTAAAAACATAAAAAAATGTTTGGTAAGAAATTAAAAAATGGAATGTAACATTTATAAAAATATATTAAATTCTAATTTAAAAAATACGAGAAATGATGATTTTGAAATGGAAGGTTTTTTATTTTATTTTATGTAACTTTAAATATCTTAAAATTACAAGAATATCACTATGTATCTTAATTAAAAATAATTTAGGTCTATTTACTTTATAAAAAAAAATGAGGGATCTTAAAATTATTTTTTTACTTATGTTTTTTTTTTAATGATATTTGTACCTGAGGTCAAACAATTCATGATTCATTTGAATAGTTGGCTTGGACGGCAAGAAGAAGATTTCTTGCCCGTAAGGTCTCGAGTTTGAGTAAAATCATTCAATTCTTGAAAAAAAAAAATAATATTATATCTGTATTCAATTAGCTACTTTAGTTGACGCTCTAGACTTTGGACTGGACATGCACAGGTTACTGGAGAGATTTTTTCAATTACACCTGGATGTGAATGACATCTCTCTCCTTTTTAACTCAGCCTAGTTGATTAACTATGGATTAATTGACTCAGATTTGAACCAATTTGGTTTGAAAAAAAAAATCCAACTAACCCAGTTAAAAAATTTAGTTGACGTAGATGCTCTTTGGTTTTGTGGCTGCGGGTGAGGTTCACCCGCAGCCACACATTTTGATGTTTGGTAAAAATAAAGTAAATCTGATTATAACTGGTAAGGCCTACTAGTTTTTGCTGTCCAGCCGCAGGAATGGAGAAGCAGTAAAATGCTGCTTCTCATAGTAATTTTTTGGGACAGTGGAGCATGGCTCCACTGTCACTGTTCAATAAACCGTGGAGTCATGCTCCACTTTTACAATGTTTATTATTTTTCTTTTTGAAAAATCAATGAAAAAAGTTTAGTTTTTTTTTTCCAAACAACACCAATGCAGTTAGTTAATCATGAACAATATTTTTTTTTTAAAAAAAAATTAGTTTAAGGTAAATTAAATTTATTCGTACTGTAATGAAATTGTAAATTTTTTTAAAAA
>Ga0325405_1001067_pt1 | contig 27654 bp, 9 predicted proteins | sample PopdelMetagenome_21_FD_205663 | JGI IMG/M metagenome (GOLD analysis project Ga0325405, IMG submission 205663) | Populus deltoides microbial communities from Bellville, Georgia, United States - Xylem-Control-R2 | ecosystem: Host-associated > Plants > Phyllosphere > Stem > Wood/Secondary xylem...
GAATCGGTGCAGTTGGCCCCCCCCCCCCCCCCCCCCATGAAATCATCGGTGATCAAACCACCATGCTTATGGCGGTGGCAAAGATATGAACCTCATCATCCCTCTAAAGCTGCCATGATGGTCTCCGAGCCCCCAGCATCATGGCATGCAGCCCCCCTTTCATCTTTTCCGAAAAGTTAAAAAAAAAAAAACAAAATAAAGCTTCCATGGGGGAATCCTTCCTTGCAAAACAATCCATGCCAATCCCACTTTATACATTATTTAACTTTTTTTTTATTATATTATTTTCTCATCTGCATTTTCCATATTCTTTCATAAGGAGAATTTACATGTCACCCGAAACGACAAACAACCCCATGGCCCCATCAAGTGTACAATAAAGAAAAAAAAACCCTATCTCTTACATTTTTCCAACAACTACGTAGGTTTTGCCTTGCCTTCGCCACGTGTGATTACCTTGATGGGACCCATCACACAAGTGTCTTGCATGCACTTGATTGTGGATCCCACATAGCAGGCAACATATACTTCCTTCCGTTCACACCATAAGCATTGAAGCTAGCACCCGTGACCTTATCAACCAGGACCTGGCCAGGATAGCCCGGGTACGACCCGGGCCCGAACTGCCCGGTACAGGCCGAAACAGCCTCCAAAGGAGCGGTGGGTGGGCCCTGAAAATACCCACTATTGAACGGGTTGGTAACGGTGTTAGCAAACAAAGTGGCCAAGTTGATGACCATCCCGTCAACACCAACGTCTCCGTTGGGTGCTATCAGCGGTGGTGTTTGTGGGCCATAAATTGGCTGGTGGAATGGCCAGGCACACTGACCCGGACATTGGAGGTCAGAATTACCGACCCAAATGTACGTGCCCCGACCCGAGCCGGACTTTGTTGACCCGTGAGTGCCACACTTGCTCATGCAAAACCCATCAACGACAACATCTTTCGCCGTCAAAACTACGTTGATAGAGCTAACGGCGAAATGGGTTTTCGAAGCCAAAGCTATCAAATGTTGGGACTTCAAGATTTTGCCGAGCGTGTACTCTTCATGAAGGATTTGATGGCCTACGCTGAGCGAGGAGGAGCCACCACGGTATTTCTCAGTTGTTTTCCACCATGACGAGGTAGAAGGAAGTGGGGCCCCTTTGGAGTTCAAGGAGTTGATGAAGTCAACGATTATGGACCGCTGGATTGGAGTAAACTGGCCATACCAGATTAGATTAACGGTGATGTTTCCTTTCAAGAGGATGCCGTTATGGTATTTCAGCACCAAAGGCTGTTCTTGAACCAGAGCCGCGAATGAAGGGGCAAGGAAACAGAGGAGAAAAGCCAGAGTGGTGAAGTAGCGATTAAAAGCCATCGGTGAGGGTAAATACCAGAGAGTAGAGAGTGAAGGCTTCCTTTTTCTCAGAGGGATGGATTGTAAAGGGAGAAGGGCTAGTGGGCCATTTATAAGAGGGGGGCGGGAGAGTAAGGGAGGCAGCTGGTGAGAAGGACACGTGGGAGGGTGTGATTGAGGGTTAAGTGTATGCTAGGCTGTAAGGTTCTTCTATGATGACGTGGCAAATGGCTACAGTGATGATTTTTGGGTTTGTGGAGATTTTCATCTCCAAATAATTTAACTTGTTAGAATTTGGATTTTCGTTCAAGTCTTGTTGAAACCATTAAAAGCTTAAATTATTGTTAATTTTAGGATATATGGAATTATTTACTATATTTTCAAAGCAATTAATGTAAAAAAAGAAAAATAAAACTTTAATAATAATTTAATTGATCAGATTTTAAATTTATTTTTTAACAATCATGAGTTTGAGTTACTTTAAAATTACTAAAAACTTTTATAATTATTAATTTTAAAATTATTAATTAAAATACATAAGTTAATTAAAAAAAAGAAGAGGGAAATAATGGCAGGTCACGGAACAATATTCCCTTAGCCATGTCAGTAGTAGTCCTATTCGGAAAATAGACTGATGTCAACGTTCATAGCCCAGTGACAAAATAAAATAATTCTCGTTGCCAAACAATGCAATCTATTCATACATTCACGGGAGAGAATTTGCTCTGATATTCTAAGTTTTCCAAGGTGTGTCATGCTAGAAATTTAAGCTTGGAATTTCCAAATCTAAGAATATGAACATGTTGTGAAGGTAGAAATCAATTCAAAACCATCCATGTTCATAGCAAAACAACCTCAAACATCAACTTTTTTTCATGTGAATAGGAAAGATATACAATCACTCAACCAATTGGTGGAGCAACAAAACAAAATTTTATTTTTTTTTAATTTTTTTTATATATATATATAATCTGGGGAATTCGGGTTAGCTTATGCACACCATGACTAATTCTAGGATCCATTAAATATCTTGCAAGTCCAATAAACAGATAAATCATCACGGGGATAACAGATGCATATATAAATAATTGAACTTAAATGCTGAGAAAGGAAATGACTCCCTGTCATAACCGCTAGTACAAGAACTCAAGTTCATTTTTCTAATGAGAAGTGACAACTTCCGAATAAGCATTTTTCTAATGAGAAGTTAAGCATGTGATCTATTGTTAATTGATCGGGAATCCAGAAATCTTTTCCCTAATTTTATTGCGAAGAAAAAAACTCACTATTTTAATAATCTATTTAGAGATGTAGTAATTTTTGTTTTTAGATATTTTTAAAAATATATTTATTTTAAAAAGATATTAAATTAATATTTTTTTATATTTTTTTAATGATTTTGACCGAGTCAACATTAACCATAAAATAAAATATAGAAAAAAAATTATTTTAATATATATATATATATATATATATATATTTGAAATCCATGCATTTGAATTTCTTTCTTTTGAACATTAATTTATTTTTTATTTCAGCAAAAGCAAAACACAGATTTGAATAGGTCATTCTCAACCCCATAAATAAAAAGCGATAATCACATTGATTTAGGGGTAATTGAAAATATCTAAATAATTATTTTTTAAATATTAGTATATTAAAATAATTTAAAAATACTAAAACATATATATATACTAATTTAAAAAAAAATTAATTTTTTTTCAAAACAATCAATCACTTGTAACCACCCTCATCGGAAACCTCTGAAGTCCCGATCCATTGCATCCATAACCCTACAGGAGTACAGGGTACCCCACAGTGCAAGGTTATCCTATAAGATCTGATACCGCTTCATAAATGCAGAAAGGGCCCACAGTTTCTGCGGATTGATGACGTCAAGAATCAGGACACTGCTACAAGCTTGCTTATTGCAGTTCGATGGTTGTGTTTCGGTGCTTTTTAAGGATTTTATTTTATCTTAAAATTCTGCTAAAATACTGATTTTTATATTCACTGGGACCCTCTAGGCTCAGTCCAGGACGCTTTGTCTTGGTAGGCTATATGGCCCGTGGAGGACCCCCACGAGGAGAGGGTATTTGCCCATTTAATAATAAAGCCATGTTTATCCTGTGTTCTTCATTTTTCCTCCAAAAGAACAAGGAAAGGACAGCGTTTTTGCTTTCGAGGGAATCATATGAAAACAAGCATCAAAATGTTTTTGAGTAAATTTAAATGTTTTTCCCCCCAATTTTTCTGCATTATTTAATTAGGTTTGAAGTAGCAATCACATTATCAAGAGTTTAATAACCAATTCTAGCTAGGAAAACAAATCAATTATGATGTGAGATTATTTAGACCTATACATTGAATCAATAATTAATTATTGTATTACGATAAATATAATTATCAAGATATAAAACCGAAGAGATACAGATATGAATAACTCATCACCTTAAATATACAGATTAAATCACCATTATAAAGATATAGAGTTAAGGAATAAATCAACCACTCATAAAAAAAATCTAAAACTTGATATGTTGTCAAAAAATCAAGTAAAAAACTTTTTAATTTAATTTTTGTTAAAATAAATTTCAATTTATGATTTGAATTATCATTATATATCTGGAATAACCCTCTAAAATGATATAATTGAAATCTAAATAAATGACATTGATTTTTTTAAAAAAACAAGATAAGTATCAACTAACAAATATTTTTAAAAACACAAACAAACACTTAAAAAAGTTTAAAAATTTAAACTTACATAGGTTAAAAGTTTTTATTAAAAAAAAATCTTTTATTGAAAGTAACATGAAAAATAAAATAAGTTTTAACAACTAAGAAAATAATCTGATAAAATAATTATGTAAAAAAAAAGAAAAAAAAGAGAGTTTTACACGTCAGATTATGGCTTAATTATGCAATACATGAACTTCAACGAGGGATTCTCAATGTATTATGACATCTCACTCGACCTTCCATAGCAATGCAATAATTTTGTGGAAAGGAAAGGCAGCAAAGCTTCTTTTATATATATATATATATATATATATATATATATATATATATAAGAAAAGAAAAAAAAGAAAAAGGAGGCTTGGAGTTTGGTTTGGGTGGGGCTTGGTTCGTGGTGTGGAGGTAAGATGGAAGGCGAAGGTTACGGCCGTCCCAATAGTTATTGAGAGACTCCAAAGGCTGCCTTTCTGCTTTTCGGGAAACGCAATATTGCAACGCCCGAGTATGCCAAAATTGAGTGCCGGTGCCGACTCTTTCTACAGTCACACGTGACTTCTACTTTACACCTTGTGTGGCAATTGCTTCCTTGCATTTCAACACTAAAAGACATTCTTTTTACTATCATAAAATAAAAAATAAAAAATAAAAAATGATCATGTTGCTTGAACTCTTGCAAATTAATTTTGAAAAATGCGTTTGGCACGGAGGCAATGTAGGATAAAAATTCTCATTTTAGAAGATTTCTAAGATGTCCTCAGCCAAACATTTTTAATATTTTGAATATCACTAATTAATGGTGATCAAATAAAAAAATTAAACATAATAAGAAATATCCAGGTTACGAAGAATTGTTTGAGATTTTTATTAAACCCAACTTTGTGGGTTAATATTGAAATTTTCTGATTCAATTTTTTATCTAATTCAAATTTAAAATTAAATTGTGTGAAAATTATCCAATCGACTTGGTTAATCCAAAAACATTTCACCTAACCAGTTAAAAATTAATAAGAAAAAAATTAAGAAAAAATTGAATGAAATTGCCATAAAAATTATTATAATTAATAAACCATTAACCTAATCCATTTTTTTTAAAACCTAATTTCATGAAGAATTATTTGAGATTTTATTAAACCTAATTTTATGGGTTAATCTTGAAATTTCCTTATTCAAATTTTTATCTAATTTAAGTTTAAAATTAAACTATGTGAAAATTATCTGATGTAATTCAATCGACTTGATTAGTCCAAAAACATCCAGTGTCTAATCAGTTAAAAATTAATAAGAAAAAAATTAAGAAAAATTGAATGAAATTGAAATAAAAATTATTATAATTAATAAACCATTAACCTAATCCACTTTTTTTTTTTTTTGGTGGTCAGTCACTAATCAATAAACAAAAATAATCAAACAAAAATCCAAACTCTATCATTTCTCAATGTTCCAAATTCCAAGTGTGAACAAATAGTAGAAAATGAAAAGAAGATGGAATCACTGGAAAAGGTTGAAAAAGTTATGTCAATTTCAGAGTTAAAAATGGTCAGCTAATTTGTGATTACGTAGGACCGACAGACCCAGACTGCTTGGCTACCTCTCTGCCTCCATTATTCATTGCAAGCTTCAAATGCAAGCAGATGAAGCAGATGATCCTTTATTCTTTATGATTTTTTAATGTGATCACTGGAAAAGGTAGAAAAAAGTTATTTAATATTGTCCTTCCTTCCACATATATTCTCATCGAATTTACCGTTAGTTCTTGAAATTGGTGGATACATGTTTATATGTTAGATCGTTTGTCGAGAATTAATGTAAAATTGGTCATGTACATATTAAAAATAATATTTAAGAGTTTTTAAGGATATTGTTAGACAAATCTAGTGTTATTTAGTTATTTATTATCTGAAGATCTTATTTTTTTTGATATTGAATAATTTTTTAAAGGTTATGTTGTTGCAAATTATATGTTGTCTAATTGTTCGATTTTCGACGGTAATTCACATGAATCATCAGTGAGAAACTCCTAGATTTTTATTTAGAAGAAAAAAATTATTATGTCTAGAATGTTAACTTTTTATGTTGTGACTTACACAGTTTTTTTTTTTAAAACAGACAAATTATTAAAAAAATAAGAAGCATAACTTTGTATTTATAGAAATCCTAAAAACCCTTTAAATGTCAAAGTATATATTTGCCTTTAAATATTATCCATATATTATTTAATAATGATTTTAAATATTTAATCAATCAAGTCTCTACTTGATTATTGTAGGACTAGAATTATAATATCTGAATTAAATACATTCTAGTGTTTAATTTCTAAAATTATTTTCAATCAAGTCATACTTAATAAATTATCTCAGTTTAATTTCTAACTAATAGTTTTTAATATATACAACTCATTAGGTTCTTAATATGTTGGTCCAGATATAAATTATAATTCTAAATAAATAAAATTAAGTAAATCAAAAAAATGAATTTATTATCAATTCAATAATTGATTAATTTATATTTAAAGATCAAGTGCACCCGTCTAATAACATGTCATGATCCCTTAAATATTAGGAAAATCATAAGTGGTTTGACTTAACATTCCAGTGATCGGTTTTTCGGTGTAATTATTATTACTTCATCAATAATGTTTCGATTTAGATATTTTAATATAGAGTGTGTCTGCCATGTCAAATCATATTTATTTGCAATATTATAGTCATTGATCATTTAAATAAGATTTAATTTTTTTAAAAAAATCTCATTCCACATTGTATAAGGATTTAACAATTAATATTATTTGAGAACATGTGGAATATTTTTTCTAATTCAACTAGGGTGATGAATGCTCTCTTGATCACTCAAAAACCTTCGTATAATTTATATTATATCTAATGGTTGTTCATTTGTTACCTTTACCAAGATAACGTGTAAAAGATCAAAATATAACACTCCCTACATAAGATAACTTAGTGATCTCAAGTTTAAGGATTACTTGCACAATTGTCATGTGAGCCTTTCCAAAGACACATGTGATATTTTTATACGAGATTCTCATGCGGGTCAATTTAGTGTACATGTCCTATGACAAGCACCTACATATTAATTATAGGCTTTCTTTATAACTCAGTTTATGAGAACAACTGCTTCATTTTATATAAAAAAAGAACATAATATATATTAGTCTTTACGACTCTAATGAATGTTTAGTATTTAAGAAAGTATTAACCATGAATATTTTAGAAACAATGCTTTGATGCAATATAAATATCATAATTATAACAATTTTATCATTTTTTTTACAAAATATTTTTATCCCATGAACTTTGCTTTTACTCTAAATTCATAAATTAAATATTAGATTTATTAATCTAATATTATATAAATATTAAAGATAAATTAAATTTTTATTAATAATAAATATGTTAGTACGTACACCTTTTAATTATAACATAATATGTGGATTAAAATTCAAAAGAAAAAAACTAAAAACTTAATTAAATTGAATATGATGGAAGGGTGACAGTGCAGAAAAAAATTCTAATCAGAAACTAATTTTTTGTTGATAAAAGTTTCAAGATAATTTGACAATTAGTCAATAAATTATTAATATAATCTGAACTAAATTATTTTAAAAAATAACACAATTTGAAAAATCACAATTATTATCTACAACTTTAAAATTTCATATTTCATTTGTGACTTTAGAGTTCTGGGTCTTGCCGTACGACTTCTTTGAAAAGATGTGGCAGGAACAATTTATTAATTTTTCGTAAAAGTTATTTTAAATTTTAAAAATAAATATATATTATCTTTATCATAGCTGTGATAAATATAATATTTATTTATTGGTAAAAGACAATATACTTTAAAATTAAAATTATTAAAACTCTTAGGATTAAAATTAAAATTAAAATTAAAATTAAAATTAAAATTATTAAAACTCTTAGTACTAAAATTAAAATTCCTTAAAATCATTATGAAATTGTAGAAGAAAATTCCAATTTAAATCTTTTATTGTTCACTCAATCAACAAGCCGTATATTGGAATTAATGATAAATTTAAGAACACGTCAGGAATGCAGAAATCAATTCAAGTGGTAGGGCCTTCTTTATTTATGAGTGAAGGAGGGTCTATAATCTTGGATGCGTGGCAAGATTTTCAATGAGCGTGAGAGTATCATAAATATTATTTTTTAAAATTATTTTTATTTAAAAATATGTTAAAATAATATATATATTTTAAAATTTATTTTTAAAATTAACACATAAAAATAATTTAAAAATATTAAAAAAATTAATTTAAATTTTTAAAAAATTAATATATTTTCGAGCAAAAAAACACTTTGAAACATAACTTCTTCGTTACTCTTAAAATTAGTCAAAGTTAATGGCTGTTGGTGTGACTTAAAGAGCGTGTTTGGAATTGCGGTAGAAATTATTTTTTATTTAGAAATATATCAAAATAATAGATATTTTTTTATTTTTTAAAATTTATTTTTCATATCAATACATCAAAATGATTCAAAAATATAAAAAAATAATTAAATTCTAAAAAAGTTCAATTTGTTTTTTTTTAATATTCAACCACAAAAACAAACACTGACTTAAAACATGTTTGTTTAAGCGGCGTGGCCCTGCTTAAAAAAAAAACTCAATTATTTTTTATTTTTTATTTTTGAATTGATATCAAAAATAAAATTTAAAATCTAAAAAATATTATATTGATGTATTTTCAAGTAAAAAAAAACTTTAAAAAACAACTGCTACCATCAAACACTATTATAAAAAAAAAAACACCACCTTAGATCTGTCAAACACTATCTTAGATCTCCCAGAAAAAAAAACAAAAAACACTGAGCAGCTCTGATCATAACCTGAAAAAGTTTTGAATGTGCAATCAATTCTCAAAATGAAAACAAAACCATCAAGTGAATGGCTAAAGAGGTGAAGATTAGAACAAAACCATCAACGTTGTTCTTTGTATGTATGTATATATGACCTAAGTGAATTGACGAGACTTCAGATATTTATTGCACAGCCTTTCATGGCTACGAAATTTAGGCACTGAAGATCATGCACATGTTTTTCTGTGACGTGCATTTAACGAAATGGGGTCACGCCGTGGAAGATTGTTTTGCCAAATAGTGCTTATTTTTTGATATATATTTTTTAAAATATATTTAACTTGTCCATATTAAATACATAAAAAATATAAAACATATTATTTTAATACATTCTTAAATAAAAAATACTTTACACTATAATATCAAGTACAGAGTTAGTTTTTATATATATTAAAAAAAATTATCATATAATCAACAAATTATCAAGGGAGATTAAATTACTAATTGTCATTTTAATCAACAAAAAAAATTTGTAATATAATCAACAAATTATATGCGTTTTACGGAATCTAGCCTCGACAAAAGAATTTAACTTTCAAAATTTAAAAAATTTTTGTTTTTTTTTTCTTTGGATAATTTGGCGGGAAACTTTAGTATACCGAAATTAATATAATCAAGTTACTCTTATTCCTAGACATTGAATAAAAAATTGAATGGCATCTAATTAAATGTACTCATGTCCCACTAACAACATACATTGAGCATTGCCACTAACAAAATTGTGTGGTTAAGGTTAGGTCGAGCTCAGCCAGCTATGGAAGAAAATACAGGCCACCAACTTGGTCATTGATTTGCCTCAATTCATAGAAATTCAGAATGAGTTAAAGAAGGAATCTGGACTTGGAAAATAAGAAGCTACATGGCCCGAGGGAGAAAGGGATTGGTAGCTAAGTATGATGATTATTATGGAATCATATTGTCATGATCATAACCGCGCACCAAAAAGTCTAGAAATCAAGGAATAATCCGACTCATTTTATTTTCTTAATAAATTAATAATCCTACTCATCTTCCTTAATTGCTTTTATATTGACGGCTATTTAATCCTTTATGGTTTTCAAGTAGTTTTCCACTATTTCTTTTGATATGTATTGGGAAATAGCCCTACTAGGCCCCTTTTAGTAATACAGAAGAATTAAAAATTATACAAATTAATGAATATGATGAAGTTTTAAAATTCAAAATGCTAAAGACTGAGGTTTTTTAAGTGTTTGGATAGTGGATAATTACACGTTCACATCAATATTTCATTCTTTAGAGTTTACAAAGTTAATGGTTAGTGATAGAAGAACTAACACCTGCAAAACAATTTTTTTTTGTGGGATTTAAGGATCATCTGATGAGAAAGTTAATGACTTTTAATATGAGATTGTAGTAAATAAGAGAATTAGCTTTAAATTCTAAAAAAAAAGAGTTTGTTCTTGTTTATTTATGATAAATGTTTTGAGAATAAAAATATAAATACTTAGAGAATTGAGAAATGTGAACCTTTTCTTGTTGCTTTAATAGAGGAGTTTAAGTGTCATTTTCTCCTCGTAGAATTAGTGAAGGATAAATAAAAGATTACGAAGCTGGACCAATCATCTGTACAGATAAATTTTATGGCTCTAATTGAAAATTTGAACACAATGATGAAATTCGATTCATAAAAATTAAAGCTTGCAAGAGTTCTAAAATTGTTAGAATTTTGCAATATCGAGATCATCAATCATATGTTAGAGTTTTATTATAGTAAGAAGATAATTAACTAGTTTTCAACATTAGTCTTAGATTTGTAAGGCTATTTAAAGCCATCTTGAATATTAAATTTGATTTTTTTTATAGATTAAATAAACTTCTGTAAAAACATTTCCACTTCATCATCAAATACGTACTTACTTAGTACTATCTAATGTGACTTAATGAATAATTGTAAGAAGATGGAACATAGTGGATGTCATGTGGGCTAAACTTGCCCAATAATTTCTTACTGTGTGACATTAGACAATAGTGTTTTTCTTTTTCTGGTCAAAGACTCAAAGTCAAGCCACGTGATGACTTATCAAAGTTAGCTCGGCATGCAGCCGACTAGTCACTGTTAATCGCTACCTAGCTTCCAGTTCGATTCGTGCCAAACGTTTTGGTTTCTAACTGTGAGATGACAACTCTAAGGATGCAGCTATATATGATAGCGACAGTTTATCAAAGAACTTGTTTAACATATATATATAACACCATTATTTTTTCTCGTGAAGGTTTGGTATGATTAAGGAATATATCCCCTTAAGCAGTGTAGAATTTGATAAGCTTCTACTTTCTTCAAATCGTGCCCCACCTGTTTCTATTGATGACTACCCATAGTAGACATAGGCTATGCACGGGGGTGTTCAAGAATAAAGTAGTATTCTGGGTTTGCAGGGTGTTCAGTAAATTTAGAGAATAATCATGATGCGTGTAAATTAATCTGGATAATTCGAGTTTAAAAAAAAAAAGAAAAGAAAAGAAAAATGAAGTAGTACGTATATATTTGGATGAATCCAAGTCTCTGTGTGTTTCTGTTAACTTGACAGGATTAAACTAAGCTATATTAACTTGTTACATTTGCTAGCTTGTGATCTTAACACCTGTATGTGGCTCGCATCTTTCTTATCAAACTATATAGTGAACGCCAAAGGGGATATCATAATATGAGCAGGATGTCAACTTTTGAGATCCATTCAAAGATTTACTTGCTCTCCTTCTTATCCTTTTGTTTTAGAAGAAAAAAAGAAAAGATAAATGATATTAAGCTTCTGTATCACGTACGAACACCATGCAAGTCATGATGGAAACTCTAAATCTGGTGAAAGTTTCCTGGGAAATTTATGATGTTAATGATAATCGCTGTACGAGACTCGTATAAACAATTTTTACATGTTAAAATAAGCAAAAAATAAAAAAATATTTGCATTATCGAAGAACTTTAGTAACTCAAACTTGAGTTGATTTTTATATTCTTGCAAATCCCAGTACTTAATCAAATTGTTGAAACGATTATTCCAAAATCCTTCAATATGGCGCCATGGAGAGGATTCCAGCCAGTTTGACGGCTGTTGATGTAATCTTTGCAGCTTTGGAACTTTCAAGGTTGTTCTAGGTCTAGAAACCATCAGAACCCAGTTCCTAAATTAATGTTTAGACTACCTAATGTCATAGATTTACTCTAAAAAGAGCATCGATGGACGGATTGATAAGTTCTAAAATGCAAGAATCTAAGAACTTACTCGAAACCGAGTAAAGTAGCAAAAAGCAGCAGACAAACATCACAAGTTGTGATATAAGTTTATTACTCTAAAACTTGGCCACATCTTGCCCTGCATCGGCAGACACTATGAGATTTGTTGGGAGCCTAAATGTTGTTTGGTGGCTTTGACGAGGGTTAATTTGTAACTAGAAAAGAAACATGAAATGGATAGATATAGAATGACGGTTATAGAGAATAACTTAACCATGCTTTCTCATCGCAAACCGTGAAAAATAATCTTTATATAGCAAACCTTGATCATGTGCGGGTATCCCTACTCAGAATTTTATTTTATGGGAAATTTTAGCTTGAAATATGAGTCACGGTATTAAAAAAATTATATAATTCATATCTTAAAAAAGTATTTAATAATTTAAATTACTGAGCTGAGATGATTATTTGATATAATATCAAATCTTTGCTAACTAAACAGTCACGAGTTTTAATTTTATTATCTTTATTCTATTTGATAAAAATTAAGCACAAGATAATATGAGTCTATATAAATTCCAAATCCAAAAAGACTTTCACTTGGAGAAATATGTTAAAAAATTATATAAATTATATATTGAGACTTCTTCTAATAACTTAACCTACAATATTTTAGTGCATAGTTTCCTGGCAATTCCATAAGAGAAAATGGTTTCCAACTTTCTGCTTTCCTATTGGTTTTATTTTTATGCATCTTGTCGTACATGTGCAGTGTTGTGATAATCATCTTTCCGGATCAGAATCGTTGGGAATGATGTAGGTGGAAAAGATAAGGAATTCTTGTTCTTTATCAGTAGAAAAAAAATGAGAGTCGCCACTTAGTATTTTGATCATTAGAAACCTTAACTGGTCTCAGAGTTTAGGTAATGACACTAATTGCGTAAAAAAAAAGTATTAGCACCCCTAATACGTCTTACCTGAGGTCAACTACATTGTCTATTTTCTAATATAAAATAAGGAAATGTTGTATTTTCTAACTATTGATTTGTTTAAAGTTTAAGAAAAGTTTTCCTCAATAAGGAGGTCCTTGTCTTATCAGGTTAAAAAATTAATCATTCTAATGTCAATATAAAAACTAAAATAAATTATCTTTTTATTTAATATCAAGAATATATCTTACATATAAGTTCATAATCCAGCATATTAAAAGAAACAAAAGAAAAAAAATATTTTTAAAATATAAACCAAAATCCTTTGGAATTCTACAAGCCTATTGTAAAATCCATGCATATTTGTTTTTTAAAACATGCCAAAGTATTTTAAATTAAAAAAAAATGCTTAAATAACTTTATGATTTTTAGCCACATGTAAAAATGAATATATATATAACATTTTAGGCTTTGATTGATAAAAACTTATTTTCTTTGTAATAAAACTATAAAAAATAGGCTTAAAGAATATTTACCAAACACACCTTTAAATCCAAAAACCCTTTAACAAAAATTATGAAAAGTCAAACAGGGTACTAAACCCTTTGATCCACCTTATTTATTTATTTAATCATTTAACTTGACTGAGTTAACCTGAAAGTTTTGGTTTGACCACAAACCAAACAAAAAATTTTGGTTTGACCTAAAAAATAACCCACAAACAAAACTAAAAAAAAAACAGATTAAACACCCCAAAAACATAATAAAAAACTCAAAAATTCTTGAATAAAACAAATCAAACTCATAAAAAAAATGAAGAACACGAAGAACAACCAAAACAAACCCAACAACAACAAACCAAATTTAGTCAAAATGAATGCATATACATGTTGGAAAACATGAAAGGATCAATAATTTAGAATCAATTCACTTCGATTATCTCTTAAACATCATGATTTTGTTAAAATGAGTTTTGGTTCTAAACTGAAACCCTAAGATTAAAAACCATTACAAATATGTTATTGATGCAAATAAACACTAGATTATTGGTTAATTATACATAAGAAAGGGTTATGTGCAAAGAAATGGACCGAAATTGGTCCAAATCAAGAAACTAAAGCAATGTTCTTCCCAAGAATACGAAGAACAATGCCCATAAACCCATAAAAAAACCTAACCATGCTCAGAAATTCCTAGCCATTGCCAAGCCTATAAATAAGTAGTTTTTGCTTCTAAAATATGTTTTTTCTATCCCAATAAGTTACAATACCATACACAAATATATTTAAATCCAAAAAACATAAAAAATTAAGCGTGAGGTACTAAATTCAAAAATCTAACAACCTAAAACAACTTATGTGTTCATGCAAAATGGATTCAAAATTAGTTTTCTAAACCCATTTTGTACATCAACAGGCCTAGTGAAACTAGGATAAATACCTTTGCTTTCACATGTATTTCTTAAGCTAAATAAAAACTAAAACAATATTATATATCAAAAAAACTTAAATAGAAACTTTAATATATCAACAACATAAAAAGACTTTAAAAGAACATCATTAAATAAAACAACACATCAACAAAGAGGTGAATGCAACATCATTTGTTAAACATTTCAAACATCTTTTCTATGTTTATTACTATAAATGTAAACCAAAACAAATAAAAAAACAACAACAAAAGCAGGCCACAAAGGTCTTACTTTTGGTTCTTTATTTAGGATTTAACAAAATTCAATTGAGTCCTTGTTATTCTAATTGCTTTTAATTGTACTCGTAATTATCTTAAGACTTTTAATTTCATGCAATTTCACCTTTAAACTCAACTGTCAACCCCATAGTCGATCACTATTTTCATTTTAGTCATTGGTTCTGAATTTATGCATTCCGACCTTTAATTAACCAATAAATTTTTAATTTCTTCAATTTGGCCCCTAATTTGGTCAATTTTAGCCCTTATATTTAGGTGGCTTTTTCAGCGTGGTCCTTGGTTTTGAATTTCTTCAACCAAGTCCCTAATTGTCCATCAAACTTCAATATTTATGCAATTAAGCCCTGATTTGATCAAATTAACTCTTTAAAATTGCAATTCGACCTTTATACTTTAATTTCTTCTAATTAAAGCCTAAATTGACTTCAAAAATCATTTTTTCTGCAATTAAGCTCTCAATAAATTCAATTAAACCTTGAAAAATTTCAATTGAGTCCTTAAATATCCAATTAAAAAATTTTCTCCTCAATCGAATTTTTCTCTGCTAATGGAGTCTTCATCAGTAAAAAATACACTGTTAAATTTTTCAATCTTGTATATTTTGATCTTTCTCAACCAGTTATTAGCAATTTCCTAGGCGTTCTAGTATATTTTTCTTAATGATATATTTTTGTAATTTTCTTCCAGTATTTTTTAATTTTTTTGTATTTTCTTTTTTTTACATTTTATTTTATTTATATTGACCCAAAAATAAATAATAAACACATTTTAAAGGAGATAAAGCCCCTTGTACATCAAAAAATACTTGGACGCTTAGATTAAAGAGCAATCACTTTTGGCAGGGATCAGAAGACTTTTCTCAGAGGATATTGTATTGAATTCGGGGACAATTTATGAACGTTTGCCTCATGTTTTTTTTTTTTTTTCAAAATGAGATATAGCATATATGAGCATGAACGTAGAATGAGCTCATTCAAGTAGGATACATAAGCATGAACGTGCACAAGCAAACAACAATCATTTTTATATGAATTGCTGATGGGGTTGGGATCCATGAAATGAATTCTTTTAATTATTTGAGACAAAACCATTGAGTTTTCATTGTGATCATAATTTGTTTTTTTAGAAGAAGATTAATAAATATATTTGGTTAAAATATTTTTTTATTACGGTAATTTTTTTTTTATAAAAAAATAATCACAAATTTTGTTTAATTAATTTTTTTTTAATTGATTGATTTTGATTTGTATTGTTTCAAACGTTAAATAATAACTTTTTTCCTAATAGAGGAGAAAAACAACAATTTAGTATTCTTTAGATGAAAAAATAATTTTAAAAACACTTTAAAAAAACAAGTTGTAATACAAAAATAGACACTAAAGAATTCCTCAAGGAAGGATTATCATAAAACTAAAATAAACATTATTTGTGGTAGTCAAAATTATTAACTCAAACTAAATATATAGTATTTTTTTATAACCATTATATAGCTTACATTTTTGTATTGATTAGTATTCAGATTCTTAAAGAAATTATATTATTCCTCTGAATTATATTATAAATAATAAAGGTTAAAAGATTATTTCAAAAAAGTTTTTTTTATCTCACATTGGAATGATACTATTTTATTTTTTTAAGTTGAAGTATTTAACCAAAAAGATTTCTTATCCCACATTGAAAAAACACAATTTTTTTTTGTGAACAAATAATATATATACTAGTGGGCTTCCAATCCCATGTTAGAAAAATAAAACATTCTTCTAATTTTCATATAGTGAACTTTGATATAGACTAGAAACAATAAGAAATGGGTGGTAGGCTTATACATATAAGGTAGAGCCGAACAAGCGGAAAACCTCTGGTTCCCTGACCTTCGTGCGTACAAGACAATGCCTATACTTTCTAGATCTTTTATCTTTAATAATAGTTTTCTTTTGCCGTTAATTGAAACCACTATCTTTGAACTCGTAAATTAATTTTCTAAAAGCTCTTGGAATTAATTCTCTAACAACTTTTTAATTCTCTCATTTATTTTTCTTGCTTATATATACCCTACATTATTGGAAACAAACAACACCAAAAAAGTTATGTGCTAGAATGCAATACTATTATTGAAACAAGAATGCAGAATTCTTTGAACACATTTATCCATTAAATAAAAAAAACTTCTCATGCACTTGAAATTGATTCGCTTTTATAATATCAAACTTAAGAGATTTTTTATTTGCTCCTACGTGCAAAACCTATTGTTTGCAAATGGATTCTTAGAAGAAAATATTTTCCTGATGGTTATATAGAAAAATACAAAGCAAGATTGATTGCAAAAGGTTTCAATAAAAAATATGGATTATTTTGATATATTTTCACTTGTAACTAGAATTTAATCAATTCAAGTTTTAATTGTTTTACCTTGCTTATATTCATAACCTTTTTATACATCAAATGGATGTTAAAATTGCTTTTATATATATATATATATATATATATATATATGTTACAACTTGAAGGTTGTATAATTTATGAAAAAGAGAATAAAGCTTGCAAGTTGAAAAAGTCTTTATATGATTTAAATCAAGATCCTAAACAATGACATGAGAAATGATGGTTTTTCTTCAGTTAGTGTGGATAAATGTGTGTATACTAGGTTTATTGATAATGAATAAATGATTATTAGTTTCTATGTAGATGATATGCTTGTTTTTTGTGTTAGCATAACATTAAACATTTCTTAACCCCTAAATTTGATATGAAAGACATGGGTAAAGTTGGTATGATATTGGATATTAAAATTATAAGAAGAGACAATGGTATAATGTTAACACAATAACAATTTATAGAGAAAATTCTCAACAAATTTGGTCACTTTGATGTGAAAGATGTGAGTATTTCTTATGATGATAACACTCAATTAAAGAAAAATAAAGGTGAAGCTGTTGCTAAGCTTGAGTATGCTTAAATTATTGGGAGTCTGATGTATTTAATAAACTTCACTCAACCCGACATAGCATACGTTGCGTGTAGATTGAGTAGATATACATATAATCCTAATCATAAGCATTGAGCGACAATGGTTCGACTAATGAAATATTTTGAGAGGTACGATGGACGTATTTTATATAGTTAATTTCCCGCTGGATTAGAAGGATATACCAATGCTAACTAAATTTTAGATTTAGATGAGATTAAATTCACCAATGGCATTCTTTATTCTTGGTGGTGATGCATTGTCTTGAAAATCATCCAAGCAAAGTTTAAATTGGTTGAGGATTTTTCTAACTGAAATTCAATTGGGAATAAAACCAACTCCTTCTATATCAATGTATTGTGATTGGTAAGCAGCAATAGCCTTTGCTAAGAATAAATCTTTTAATGGTAAAAATCAATATATTCAATTAAGACATGATGTTATAAAGTGGTTGTCAAAAGATATAATTATTCCATATGATTATATGAAGTTAAAAATGAATTTGACTGATCCTTTGACTAAATCATTTGGTAGAAAGATGATATTCGAGAAATCAAGGGGAATAAAACTAATGCTAGTCGAGGAATCAAAATGATGGTAACCTAACCTATATGATTGTGTAGCTCTATAAAATAAGTTCTTTTCTATGATATGAGAATAGTGCTAGAGTGTAATTAAATAATGGGTGAACTAAAAAATTCTTAATGAATTTCATATTCCTTCTGGATAATGTTCAAATTACAATGAATACTTGATGGAATAACCTATATGAGTTAATTTGGAGTGGGGCTGTTCTAATTAGATACTAACAAATCTTTAGAGCACTCATGAATAACCAGGTGTACACAAGGTCTCTTAGCGCAAAACTGAGTCAAACAATAAGAAATCATGAAGGTATAATATGATTGGTGAGATACCTAATTTACAATAAAAAATTTTAGTTCTTAAAAGTTTAAAACTTCACCAATAATTATATAAGTTAAATCTCATTCTTTGATGATATGATTCATACTTCAAAAGACACTAGGTTTCCTTTCCTTTTTGTTTATTTTTTTCACAAAATCAACCCATTTAAAACTCAAAAGTTACTCATTACCTAAGAGTCCATCTCAACATATTCATTTGGCTCCCAAAATAAAGTTGCCGACTTTGTGATCACTGCCTATATTGCATGGCCTGTTTCTACGATCACTTTATTCCCCACACACTCTCAAGCATCCTTAGTCACATCACATAGCTTCCAGCAAGGTGTACAGCTAGTTGATTCACACCTTTTCCTACTAGCGAGCGAATCGTACAAGCAACTCCTTTGTACTCGGTGTTCGGACGGAACACTCAAAATTAGCAATAATATGGTCGAAGAGGAGATCCTCTGCATACTGTGGTTCTAGGAGGCGCAGTCCTTGTTAAATTGAATTGACGAGACGTGGAGCATTTATAATTTCATTTTTTTAAAAAAATACATTTTTAAAACATAAAAAAAGGGGCTCGAAGTCAACTAGCATAATTTCGTGTTTTTTCTTCGGCTTGTGCTATCTTAAAACTTGTGTCCCAGCTAAGCAATTGCGTAGATGGAACGCATATAATAATTGTTGAGAAAATCTTGGACTAAAATCTATGTTTATGTCTAAAAGTGATGGAAATCGAATATGAGAAATATACCTAATCCTTAAAACTCAATCAAGGCATTATACTAGGGGTTGCAATCCTACTACGCTTGATTTGTATGTAGTTTTTGGGCTTTAAGCAAAGAAGTAAGACATTTTAAATCCTGCCATTAGATTTAGGACCTGCGATTTAACTCGTCTTTAGACTTCAATGATAACTAGGATTTGTCTGCAAGCGTTCAGCAAAACACTAACGTGTTAATATAATGTATAATTCCACCGAGATGGCAGCCATGGTTGAGATGGCCGAGTTGGTCTAAGGCGCCAGATTAAGGTTCTGGTCCGAAAGGGCGTGGGTTCAAATCCCACTCTCAACATGTTTGTTTGTTTTTTTTTTTTTTTTTTCATATATATATATATATATGATTTATTTATTGAATGCTCATAGTTTATATGGAGTAGTAAAATAGCAATTGAATTGATTTCATAAAATCTACAAGCAGAATTCCTTCCAAACATATTAATTCACATTATAAATTTCCTTTTTTCTGTTATAGGTATTAGCTTGTCTGAAGATATATGCATGATTTAATTCTATAATCTCTAGTGATAATTGTAAGCAGGGCTACTTGTAGGATTTATTGGGGTGATTTCAGAGTGTGATTGTAGTTATATTTTAAAGTATTTTTTACTAGAAAGTGTATTAAAATAATATTTTTTTTATTTTTTAAAAATAATTTTTAACATCGTCAGATGAAAACATTAAAAAAATTAATAAAAAATTCAGTTTTTTAAGATATTTTTGAAATAAAAAAATAAAAAAGTGACATGGAAGTCAATTTATTACAACTAATAGATAGACAAATTTGCAATTCCTTTTCCACGAAGGCAATGTATTCAATTTTTAGGCTCGGGCAAGTCGGCCATGCCGTCCAAAGCAATGGACATCTCGAACAAAATAATTAGCAGAATACCCCACATGATGGAGATCATAATATGCTGCAATCAAGTGAGTTTTGAGATTAATAAAAATAAATAAATTAAGACAAAATTAATACATTAAATTTAAAATACATTAAAAATTATTTCATTAACGAATTGTTGAGAATTAACTAAAAAAGAGCACGAAAAAGTGGAATAAACAGACAATATTTTATTTTGAAATGTGAACAAGATAATCGCCAGCGTGTTTTTTTCAAACAGATATGATCATATCACTTGGAAAACGTTGTCGTAAAGTCGCTATCAATTTTATTGCGACTACTGAGGAGCCATCATCCCACGGACAAAGTTGCAAAAATCTCAACACATGTGAAATGCCTTTTCCACGTGCCAAAAGTTTACAATGATGCTGTTGTATCACAAGTTGAATCATAAGAAGTAAACTGGTAAAATCACCATTATTTTATTTCGAGGTATTTGTTTTATTTTTTGTGATGAGCAATTTTGAGGACTCTGATCATGATACAAAACCACAGCATTGCATTTCAAAAGTATTTTAAAAAAAAATTGATTTTTTTATTTTGAATGAATTTTTTTATGTGTTTTTCAATTGTTTTAATGTTTTAGTATTAAAAATAATTTTTATTTAAAAAAATATTATCACACAGTGCCGAGTTATTTAATCCTTTGTTTGTGTTATGAGTTCTCGTCGAGGCCTTATGTCCCACACAGGCTAAAATCATGCAAATTTTGTCAAAATCATCATAGTTTTGTGTTATGAGTGTCCCTTTTCTTGCGTGTTTATATATATATATATATATATATATATATATGCAGCCCATATCTTTAATTTTGACTTATCCTAGTGATATGATTTAGTAATTTAAAATTACTGATAAATATTTGTTTGAAATGATTCTTGAAATTATTATTATTAAATATAAATTGGAGGGAACTCGACCCACTATTCAGGCTACACCGAAACGGGTTCAGCCTAACTTAGTCAGGTTGGGTTGACTAGCGACCCAACAAATATTTATATTTAATGGGATGGAACCTAACTCAGGTTGGGTTCAGCCTAACTTTTTTTTTTTTTGATGGGATGGAACCTGCCCAGCCCATCGCTAAAACAGCTCCAACCCACACCCCATATGGTTGCTGGCCCGACCCAGCAACCGTATTAATTAAATTGCTTTCTGCATGCAGGACAAATTTTCTTTATACATACCATGGCTGATCTTGTGGAAGGGGGAGAAGAATTTCACCTGGAGAAAGGGGTTATGGCTGGTGGTCTTACTAGTGGTGCACGGTGTGGCTAGAGGTGGCACCAATGGAAGAAAAGCCTTTAATGAAAAGAACAAAAAAACCTGCAACGATTATTCCTTACATGGAGGTGGCCAGCTAGTAGCTCGTGGTGGGAGCTATTAGTGGAGAAACATGTAGCGAGGTTGTTGGTGGCTGTAGAGGTCAAGGTCGTGGTGGCAGAAAAGAAAAAAAGTGATAAGGACTAAAAAACTAAGGGGCTATTTTTTAAAAAAATTTGCACTGGATTTTTTTATGCTCAGGGCATGTAATCCATCTTTATTTATAGGAGGTGAAAGACAAACATTTTATCTTTAACAGTGCCAAATCTTGACCCTTGATTTCAATCTTGAAGGATCCCAATTGTTGGCTCAAGGTGGCCATCATGAACCGTCAACTTTGACAGTTAAAGGCTGTCTAAGTTGATCTTTTTAGGCCAATACCATAGCTGTTGTGGTGTCGATCGGTCAGAAAGGACCATACCGGGATGTACTTAAATGTCAAGCCATCATTCCGTGTAAATTTTGTCAAATTTGGTAGAGAGATGAAGCATTAAAGGTTCTTAAAAAGTAGCCCATTGAGCAGTATTTTCAGGAAAAAAATGAAGCAGAAGATGAATAGTAACCAAAACTACACTGTTTTGGTAAAGTTCAATTTAGTTATTTGATTTGTAATTTCTCTCAATTACATCTTTGATTGGCTTCAAACTTTTAATTTTGTGCAATTTTTCCACTGATGAACTTTAATTTCAACCTCAAATTTCAGCGTCTTTTTTATTTTGATCATTGGTCTTGGATTTCTTCAATTTAGCCCTTAATTAACCATTGAACTTTTAAATCTCTTCAGTTTCATCCTAGATTTTAACCAATTGGGTCCCTTGGCTGTAGGTTTCTTCAATTTAGCCCCTAGATAAAAATATAGGAAGAAGAAGAAAAGAGGGAGGGGGAGAGGAGAGTCGCTCGTTAGGTCATAAATTAAATATTACAAATGGATTTATTAGTGAATTTAAATCTATTGGTAATTCTGTCAGTAAAAATAACGTGTTATTGTACTTTTTACCTTTTTTTTTCATTGTTCCTTTTTCCATTGTAATTATTGAAAGAATATTTTTGTCGGTGTTTATCGATGGCTACTGTGGGGGCATATTAAGTTGGGAAGATTCATCGCAATTTACTGATAAAATATTTTCTTCGGTGTGTCTATTTATATATGTCTATTTTCTAGTCGTCATCTTACAAAAATTGTTTCAAAATGATCAAGAACTCTAAATTTTTTTTGCAACTAAAAAGCATATACTTCTGAACTCGCTTGAAGTCCTAGCTGGTGGAATATACAAGAGTGAGGGAAAAATTAATGAAAAAAAAAAAAAAAAACATTGTAAAATGGTGAAGGGGTCAAATGGTTTTATACGTTAAGATTTAGACTTCTTTTTGACAAGAACCTTTCTTTGCCTCTTGAAGACCTTACTTGACAACAGGAGAGGTAGAGAGAGCTTTACAAGCACCTGAAGATCCAGAATTCTTAACTAAGCCTGACCCGATAAGCTGGAGTTGGACTGACGAATTTTTAAGTATATGAATTTGGGCTTATTGACAAACAGGTCACAATGACTAAGTGCTTCATTGGTATTCGTTTTGTTTAGTAATGAGCTCTTTTTTTTTTTTAAAAAAAAAAATTGTTATTGTGGTGATTCAAGTTAATGGCTTTATAGTGTTATGTGTTCCCATACTTAAGTTAGGGAATAATTTTGTAATCTTATTATTTGATATGGTGAAAAATTATTGTGGTTTTTTTGTTCACAGTGAAAAATTTATTTTTAATTATGTAGAACAAGAAAAAAATAGTATAGAATTTGTGGTTTTTGAATGCATTTGAAAGTCGAAGGATATGTTTATTTTTATGTTTAAAAAGTGTTTTTAAAAAAAATTAATTTGTTTTTATTTTTTTAGAAACTCTAATTATATATATATATATATATAATTAGAGATAAGCTGAATTTTTATTTGTTTTAATAATAAAAGTACATAATATGCTAACATGCTAAGCATTTGTCTAAAGTATATAAGTGTTTTTGTTATTAAAGATAAAAGAACTAAGGTTTAAGATAGTAATTTAATATCCAATAATCACTTCTGAAATATAAGCACTGGATTAAAGAGGATGTGAACAAATAATAGGTATATACTTGTTTAAAATTATATGATTGAAATAAGTCTAGAATGTCATTACTCATATTTCGTGGACCTATTTAAAATTGTATCGATCCAATCTAAATTCGCTCTTATCGTAAAAAAAAATATTTAAAAAATAAGAACATAAAATAAATTCATACATACCAATATGAACATAGAAAATTCAACATCAAGTAACAAATGAATACTTGAAATAATTCTAAGGTTTTACAATTTATATTTTTATAAATTTAAAATTAATTTTGTCATGTGACTCTGCCTCTTTGAAGGTGACTAAATGAATAAATAAAATAATAGCTTAGAAGGATACTGTCTAGGACACTATCAAGCCTATAAGCTTGTACCCACAAATTAAAAGAAGAAAAACCATTATTATTCTTTTACACACACAAAAACACACATTTTATAAAATAAAAAGTAATGTATTAATCACTTTTATTACCCGCTAGATAATTTCTTAAGGTAACATTGAGTCACAATTCATTTATCTTGGATTGTTTTTTGAGTAAATTCAATTAATACATAACTAGATTGCAAGGATAATGCATAATGATAATTCATTTATAATGTGTTTATATTTGGATAATAAAATCGATTAATATGCAACAAAAATTACAAGGAAAAACATGATAAAATAAAGATTTAAATACACACACAAAAAAAAATATTATGTATTAAGAAATTTTTTTATCTTTTTGGTTGACATCTAAGGATAATACCCGATAACAGGATTTATTTATCATAGTTGATTCGTGATTAATAAAACTCTTAATACATACAAATTTTTTAAAAATTAACAATAACAACAATACCAATAAAGTTATTTATCATTCCAGATAAAAAAAAAAAATTTGAAAATATTTGCATGCAATAAAGTTATGCACCAAGAAATTTCACTATCTTTTAGGTTAACATCCAAATATAACAGTGGTTCATTTATCAGGGGCTGGTTGTGTGATCCCAACACTTTAAATGATAATACACAATCATTCATAATAAATAAATGATTCATTGATTAATTAAAAAATAATAAATAATCATTTGGGGTTCAAAGTCATCCTTAAAAAAATTGAGGGAATAGGAGAAAGAAGTTGCTGAGATTAATTTGAACTGTCTCAGTTCACGGTGGTGCGTGGCCGGCATGTGCATATGAGAAATAAGCCTATCGGCGTATGGATCCATGCTAAAGTGATGGAGGCTGCACGTTTTGGGGTGGATTAAAAGAGGCTTCACCTCATATTTCTTCCTATATTGGTTGTGAAGCTCACCATCCCTTGAGGCGAGAGATCAAGCCATTTCAAGTTTCAATATTCTTCCTCTTCTCTCCCTCGTCACCGATGAGTGTTACTGCTTGCTATTGTTGTGAAGATCTATATTAATGATAGAAACAGTGCTCGGTGTGTTTTTGTGGAGCCAATTAGCAAAAGGTTGTGGTGGTGGATGGTTAGGGTTGTTTTGGCCAAAATAGAAAAGAATAAGGGGCTGCCATAACTAGAAAATGAAGAGATTGACATCGATTGGAAATGGTTGTGGTGTGGTGGTCATGCTACTATCCACAGTGTCGGTGGCCAGTCGATTTTATCGTTGGAGATGGTGTGAGAAATGGAGGAGAGGGAGAAAGGGTTAGAAATGTTCTTGTGAACTCTTTGATTTCTAAGAGAATGATGTCAAATTTCTAGTTCCCTACAATTTTATAGCCTAGAAAAATCCATATCAAATTTTAAAAATAAAAAGATAGAAAAAAAATTTTAATTTTATAAATTATTTTAAATAAAATAAATAGTAATAAAAAGAACATGGATTAAATTTGAAAGAATAACAAATTAAAGGGTTGAGTTGAAATATTAGAAAGGAAGACATTAAAATTGAGGAGGAGAGAAAAAAAAAGAAAATAAAAAAAAAGATTGTTGTCTTCAAACTGGAGGTCCATTGGCCGCATGCGTCGCCACATTACAAAGGGAAGGCGAAGATGATTCAAACGTCGTCATGAATGGTGATGTTTGGTTACGAGATAACCCTGCACGCACCACTTAAAAAGCACAGCTACCACCCACTTGTTTGCGCATGCATTGAATGAGCTAGGTAGTGTTTTTCTTAATAATATTTAATTTTTATTTAAATATAAAAATTCCCCTAATTCAACTTGACATTAACTAAAAAACTTGAATGAAATGATGGAAAATCCCATCAAGATAGTTTTGTATATTTTTTCAATAAGGATAATTAAGTAATTTTATTATATTAAAAAATTGAAAAGATTTTAAAGCCTTTGAGTGTAATTTTTTTTCCTTCGAGGTAACAAAGATTTTATTTTGCAATGTTTTTTTTTTTAAAAAAGACTAATCTATGTATAATTTGAAAATAATAATTGAATTATGGTGAAATAATAATATTGCTTCTAATTACTAGTTCAAATGTATCATGATTGAAGGAAAAATCTATTATTGTACTATTATAATCAATAGTATTTTGTAAATAGATTCACAACCATTTTGTTACGAGATTTTGTGTGTGTTAATTGTTTAATCAGATAGTCCCTCCCTATGATTTTATCAAATTATATATTTTTTTCTTAATCATTGTTATTATGTATAAATCAATCATATTTTGTTTTAAAAATATCAATAACTCAATTTTTTATCTTATCTATTAATTATTTAATTCATTAAAAAATAAAAAAAAACATGAATAGACACAAATAATTAAATTATAAATGCCTTCAATGAAATTATAAGGTGTACTTAATTTGTTTTGCCAAACTAGAATAACTAAGTTATAATTACCTCTATATATATATAATTATTAATTTCTAAAAACACCAATTAATTTCCTCTCACACACACACACGTGTTTAAAGTATAATTGTAATTGTTTTTTAAAATAATTTTCACTCAAAAATATATTAAAATAATATTTTTTTATTTTTTAAAAATTATTTTTGTTATTAACATATAAAATATTTAAAAATATTAAAAAAATATTAATTTAAAACAAAAATAAAATAAAATTTTTTAAAACATAAAAACAAACTATAACAATATTCTCATATGAGAATTCCAGTCGACAGTGGGAGTTCCTCGACTAGGACCGTAGCCTAGCTTTATTGCAAGCCAAATAAAAAAAGGCTCTGCGATCAGAGCAAATGAACAGACAAAACTAATATTAAATGAGAATAAGCCAAGCCTTTATCCTTAAGAGCAATCGGCTCCTGGTGAGAACTGAAATCCTGATGCAAACTGAGATCTTGGAGCTAAGGCTAAGGCCCTTCCTAAAGCCGATGCGGACGTACTTTCTTGTTCAAATCAAAAGTTTTAAGGGTCTGTTTGGTATTGTATTTGTATCTGTGTTTCATCAAATTTTGAATTTTTTTTTAATTAAAATTGAGTGTGGTTTGTACTTTTTGGATCGTTTTGATGTGTTGATGTCAAAAATAATTTTTAAAAAATAAAAAAAATCATTAACATATATTTCAATACAAAAAATTATTTAAAAAACAACTACAACTACACTGCCAAACACATTCTAACAAGTCTCCGCTAGGGCTAAGGCTGATCCAAAACGAAAGAAAAGCCAAAATAGATGTGGCAGAAGGCGGCCGCGGCTTTAAATAAAAAAAAGCCAAGGAATCTAACGTCCTCGCCTACGTTAAAAAGCCACATGGATTAATGAATATAATCATTCATTTCATCCCTTATTTTCAAATAATGTTATAATTTGATCCCTTTTGTTTAAAAACTTACATCTCAGTCCCTTATCGTCTTAGCAATTGATGACGGTTTTCATGTAAAATGTTTCTCCATGTTTATTTAAGGTCCCATTATGATTTGTTTTCTTCAAGAACTT
>Ga0325405_1001068_pt1 | contig 27647 bp, 7 predicted proteins | sample PopdelMetagenome_21_FD_205663 | JGI IMG/M metagenome (GOLD analysis project Ga0325405, IMG submission 205663) | Populus deltoides microbial communities from Bellville, Georgia, United States - Xylem-Control-R2 | ecosystem: Host-associated > Plants > Phyllosphere > Stem > Wood/Secondary xylem...
CAGACTGGAAATGCAGGCAATAATTTCAAACTCTGAGCTCTGTGGTCTGTATATGTTGTAAACAAATGTGATTAATTAGACTACATTTATACTCTAATCTTATTCTAATTTAAACATCAGTATCATAGAGGTTCTACATCACTAATTTCTTTTTCCAGAGTCATGACTGTAGCATCACTAATTGTTTTTTCCTCTCTTATTATAAATTAAGAAATCTATAAACATCTCTCTCTCTCTCTCTCTGAATTAGATATAAAAAAAAATCATTTATTTACACAATGGCCCTCAAATCTATAAACATTTTTTAAAAAAAGTCTTATTTATGATTTTCAATTCACCATTAGCTGAAATATCATTTATTTTTAAGAAAATAATTTAATAAACCCATGAAAAATCACGAATTAGATCTCAAAAATCATGAAAAATATCACTTTTGAACACAACTCCAACTGAGAAACACGTTTGGAATACCAAACCGGGTGTTCGAAGTTAAAACGACATGTTCGTTTTTTGAAATGAAAAGTTACTTCCATTTCTTTACACAATAGTCCCTCAAATCTTAAGCTCTTTTCACTTTAACATTTAACTCTTTTAATATTATAATATAATTCTTAAATTCAACTCTTAATCATATATATGAATTCAACACTAACATTAAGAAGAGGTGATATTGCACCTATCCTTTATTTTTTTAATTAATTAGAAAGCTCAATTAATGTACCTTAAATTATTATAACGAGGATATTGATCTTTTATGATGTTTAATTAAGAAAACTATAGATACTATAAGATATATAGGCTATTGAGTGCTTGCCATTTCGGAAGACAAAGTTGACGAGGTCTTGGTTATTTGAAAGTAATTGGCATTAAGGCTAAAATAATGTTTATTTTATAAAAAATAAATTATTTTTTATAATTTTAATATATTAATATAAAAAATAACTTTTAAAAATTATTATTTTATAACATTTCTAAACAAAAATATACTTTAAAACATAATTTCTACCGTTCACTTAATTATTCTCTCAAAATAGGTTTTAGGCCAATAACATGGGCATGAAGCCCATACTTATTAACTGAAATTCCAGCAGAGAACAAGAGCCTCCTCACTTGCAATTTGGTTTCTCTTTCTTTCTGTATATATGATTTATCTTTTCTTCTAAAATAACAAGGGCAGTCTTGATGATTTCTTTTTATCTTTGTTATTTTTTTAATTAAATTAAATTTATTGATTTTATCCTATCATTTAATTTGAGGGAATACCCAAATAAATTTTTTTTAATTAATTTTTTTTAAAATTAACATTTTTTGTTTTTTTACCTTTTGTTTCTATAAATTTATCATGCTATCATGTTTCGAATCACGAATTCAACAGATTTATCCAGTTTCTTGATTTTTTTTAATCTTTTTTCATCATGAATCCATGACTAAATTTTTTAATTTTTTTAAAAAATAAATTTGCATTATCTTAAACTTTATACAATTAAAAAATATAATAGGTCTGCAACAAATCATGTGCCACGTATCTAGTAACAATATCAAAACGATTGAGGTGCCGACACAGACAAACTCCAAAAAGAGAGATGGGCTCAACGTGGGACGGCGTTCCATATCATCACTAGTGAGGCTGGCCGAAAATAAGACACGCGAGGGAGATTCTAATAAAGAGCTATGGATTTTATTGATCTATCTGATCCACACCATCAAAGCAGTCAAAGAAGAATGGCAAATCAATCAGGAGACGTGATTTTGTCATGTAAAATGTATAGACGAAGCATTCTTTAACGAAGTGTTTGTTTCTATATATTTTAACAATATTTGCCTAATTCGCATGCCGTCAAAAACTGGGGCGGCAGGATAAATTAAGGGCTGAATCCTGGTTTCATCTTTCATGACGACGTTCTAGAATTTCAGTCAACCACTCAATCAGTTACCTTTTGCAAACTTTTCATCGTGCATATAACTTATCCTCGCTCCCTCTCTATATATAGGTGCATTCCTATCCTGGGAGGAGCGTCATCTATCTTTGCTGAAGACATTTTTGAAAGACTATATATATATATTCCCTCTCGTTATTTCCGAAATCAAAGAATCCTTAAAAGAGATTGTGCTCCTACAACGTTGATTGTCAGAGGCAAGAAAATGGCTAGCCGATTGTGTTTCAATATTGGGTTCTTGATTGTTGCATCGGTGGGTTTGCTTCACGGTGCATATGCAGCTAATACTTACACAGTTGGAGGTGATTTGGGATGGATTGTTCCTCCGAACAGCACTTACTATGAGGAATGGACCAGCCAGAGCACATTTCAGATAGGAGACACCTTCGGTAAGCATTTCTTGATCTCTTTATGAGCTTGTTAATTAATTACGGCTCTCTTTATTGCATGCATGATATGATACTGATGCTGGTCCATATCTCTGGTATGCCTAATCCTATATATCAAGAGCCAAGAGGTATCGTGCCACTTTGGATCTTAAGCCTATAAGTTAACATGTAGGTATAGGTTTGGTGGGTTTTGTCATGAGGAACAAGCATGCATGGTATTTCCTCAAATTATTCTTACTCCATGCCACCAATCAATCAATGAGACGTGTTTTCCTTTTCATTTCTTTCAGTATTCAACTGGACAACCGGAACACATACCGCAACTGAAGTAAGTACCAAGGAGGAGTATGATAATTGCACAAAGATGGGAATGATATTGGCATTTGCAGGAGTTAAAGTCACTTTCAATGAAAATGGTACGCACTACTTCCTCTGCTCTGAAGGAACACACTGTGAGCAAGGCCAGAAGATGATAATCAAAATTGGAGATGGCATACCGCCAAGTTTTGCAGCTCCATCTCTTACCGCGGCCGCCGCCTTATCTGCTCTTTTCTTCTCCACCTTAGCCATCTTCTTCTTAAACTAAATCTAAAGACACCCCCCGTCATGCAAGTTACCTTTTCTTATCCAGTAGCTCTAGAATTGGGTGAGCCCTGGATAGCTTGTTGGGAATAAAAAGATGTGGGGATATAGAATGATCGATGTGATTCATTTAAATTGTTTATGACAGTGTACCGATTACATTTGTTCGTTGTAATAAAGTTGTCTTTGCAATGGAAGATTCATACACCGATAAGGTCAGTAGGAGACAGCCTTGGTTGGACCATCCTCCTGCCAGTCCTGTCACATTTTATGACCAGAAGTTATGACATAGCCTCCTCATATGGATCGAAATAAGTGGTAGTTGAATTATATAATTTAGTATGATTATTTCATTTACACAAAATAGGTTCATGTAAAAAAAAGAGAAAAGTTACCAGGTATCCTTGTAAGGGCTGTCCAAATCCCCATGTTTTCACATGTATTTTCTACACAAATTCTTGATTGATATTTGAACATATTATGACAGATTTGCCTAGATCTTCCTTTATGGTTTTCTTGCTGCCTGATTTCCTAATAGTTTAGAGCAATACAAAATGTTTAAGCTGTTGCGTGTGTGTGCAAGTCTTACTGCAACAGATCAAAAAAATTGACAGAAGGGTCGTTCTTGAACATTTCACATCAGACATCTGTTTCTTTAGCTGGATTGTCAAATGTTATGCATGCTTTTGACAGAAGGGTCGTTCTTGAACATTTCACATCATGACATCTGTTTCTTTAGCTGGATTGTCAAATGTTATGCATGCTTTCGAATTTCGATGCCTATGCGGAGAGAGCAGTCTTCCTAAAGTCTAAAAGAAAGCCCGGACTAGCACGAATATCTCCCACGCTAGTTCATCTTTGTTAATTTAGAAATTATTAATTCAAATATGTTAATTTGAGAAATATTTTCCCCACTGTTCTAAAATTGGAAAGGTGAGGTTTCCGAGTTTTTTTTCCATACTAGAAGTTCTAGTATGGGAAAAAAAACTCGGAAACCGCACCTTTTCAAATTTTTTTCCCACCTGATGTTGTGCCTGGCCTGCAACCCCCAGAACCTGAGACTTCTACGCGTAGTTTTCAGAACTGACGAGAGATCTGACCAAGGTTCCAGTTTAATGGTTTAAACATCAAATTTCTGGTTCAACCATGCACTGGGTCAATTACTAAAGGTACCCGAAGATCTAAATTACCTGTAAGAATAGTCATGCATAAGAAGCTATACGAATAAGAACTGTAATATCCATCACGTTCACGTCTTGGACAGATGGTGCACCACTCCCCTATGCATTTTCCTTGAAGTATAATTATTAAATAAAACCAGAAATGCATTTCCCCTATGCATTTCTAGTTATTTTTAATTGTAATAGTTACTTTAACAATTTCAAATAACTATTTCAGTAAAAAAAAATTATTGTATTTATGGATTTGTTGGGCTCACTTAAAGTAGAATAAAAAACATCATGTGATTTCAACATTTTATTGTTGTTCCCCTAGATATAAAACCCGGTCGGCCTAGTAGACTGATACAAGATCGAGTAACCTGAGATCTTAACCGAATTTTAAATGGTTTAACCTCATGTTTGTAATTAGTCAGATAAAAATAAAATGACTTGTTAGATTAACTCAAAGCCCGAATAAGACATGACCTCTTTTTTAATATTTTATTAATAAACCCAAAAATAATAAAACTAATTTGAATATACTTGATATCAAATATATTTTTTTATACCTCTATATGAAATAATTTTTAATTTTTTTATATGAAATAACTATATATATAATATATAGCATTCATTCACATGACATGTTTGATATATATGAGTTATTAAGAACTTAATTTTTTTTTTTCAAGGTTAACATGGTCAATCCATATGACTTGGAATTAAGTTTGATATAGTAAATTCTCATGCTAGGTTTAATAATTATGATATTTCCCAACTTAAAGCATTTCCTTGCTGACAAATTAGTAAAAAATGTTTTATTGACCCGGGTGACCTTTGACCGGTTTCTTTACCGGGTTAAATTTTAGCCCGGGTTTACTATCTATGTCTTATGATATAATTTATTGTCCAAAATCTATATTTAATTCGGTAAAAGCGACTTAAATACCTGGATCCACTCGGTAAAGAAAATAAAGAAAGGGCCCGATCAAAAGATTATAATCCGCGGCAAGGAAGGCCCACGCTATTCAAAGCAGGCAGAAAAAGGTTTCTCTCATGAACTCGATTAAAAATATCATGGTATGGGGCTCTTGTCACTCGATCAACAATATCATGGTATGGGGCTCTTGTCACTCGATCACATGGATTCACAAGAATTTGTGACGATAGTTTGTCAAGAGCAGACTGGAAATGCAGGCAATAATTTCAAACTCTGAGCTCTGTGGTCTATATATGTTGTAAATAAATGTGATTAATTCGACTAGATTTATACTCTAATCTTATTCTAATTTAAACATTAGTATCATAGAGGTTCTACATCACTAATTTTTTTTATAACACTTAGCACATAATTATTGTTGGAAAATAATTTTTTACCAACGGTATCATACAAGTATATACCTAGGGAATTACAGTGGGAAAAAAATTAAAACAAAGAAAAAAAATGATGACATGTCTTTTTTACCAACAAAATTACCAACGGAATAAATTCCATCGATAAAATCCGGCGGTAAATTCGTTGGTAAACTGTGAACACTGTTCATCATGTCAATTACAAAGGGACTCACCGACGAAATTTTCCGTCTGTATTTTTCAGAGAGCTCCAGAACTGTTCACTTTCCAATTGCACTGTTAATTGTTGTTCTTTACGGACAAAATCACCGACGGATTGAAAAGTCGTCAGTGTTATTTAGCGGTTTTCTGAAAAATTAAATTAATTTAAAATTTTCATTTAAATATTATCGACGGAATTACCGACGGATTGAAAAATTGTCGGTGATTGTTGGCGGTTTCAGAAAACTTTTTATGAAATTAAAAATTTAAATTAAATATTACTGTCGGAATTACTAACGAAATAATTAAAAAATATTAATATTTAATTATCCATCGGTAATTTCATCGCTAACACGCCCCAATAAAAAGCCCGAATCCCTTTATTTCACAAAAGATAGACTCATTTCTTCTTCTTCACTGTATGTAAAAAACATCAATATCTATTTCTTTCTCTTCTCTTCTATCATCATCTCTTTCTCTTCTCCTCCATGCTTGGGTATGTCTCTTCTTTTTTCTTTTTTATCCTCTTAGGTTTTTTTTTTAATTAATGTGCTTTACAAAAAAAATTTCCTCTCCTTAGTTTCACTTGCAACTACATTAAAGTAAGATTTTTTTTTCTTCTTTTTTCATGATTTTTTTCACTATATTTGTTTTTTATTTTATTTTTAATTGTTTTTGTTCTTAATAATTGTATAAATGTTGTTGTGAGATTTTTTTTTCATATGAGATCAATTTTTAGTTGATTTATTTATAGGATTTTTAAATTTTTAGTAATTGCAACTTCATTGTTTTCATGTGAATTTTTTTAGTTGAATTTATTTTTTCATTTTATTTATTTGTTGCAAATTTGTTTGAGTTGATTTTCTTATTCTTTTTTCTAAGCATTTTGAGTATATATTATAGAGTGCTGATTTATGTTAATTTAATTATTTTATAATTTTATAAAATGAATTTTTTTAAATGTTTTTAAATAATTACTGACGGAATTACCGATGGTATTTTTCGAGGGATATACTGACGGAATGAAACGGGTAATTTTTTTTACGCGTCTGTTCCGTTAGTAAATCCGTCGGTAATAATATTTTTTTATTACCAACGGATCTACCGACAAACAAAAATTACCGATGAAAGATTCACCGACGGAGCATTTCCATCGATGATTTTGTTGGTAAATTAATTACCGACGGAATATGTGTCTTACACCGACGGAAAAATTCCGTTTATAAAACTGTTAAATGTTGTAGTGCAAGAATATATCTTTATTTTTTTAAAAAAAAAGAATATGTCTAGATCATTTTTCTCACATCAAGATTAAATTCTCTTTTTATTATCTAATAAAAAAATTATTCAAATTAAGGAAGTAATTAAAATATCTAATGGTTAAAAAGAGAGCATATTTCCAAGATCTTTAAAGCTTCTCACCAGATTGATAAATCATTTATAAATTAACCCAACAATAATCTCCACTTAATTTCCCCGGCTTAGATTCGTCCCTTGGCACCTCATTTATCATTTTCTTAGATATGATTCCCGGGGCACGATCCATGCTTTGAGATCATGGAATATGAATCAAAGATGTAGAGAAATTGAAAGGTTAACACTTAGCATAAAATTATTGTTGGAAAATAATTTTAAAAAAATTAAATTAAATTTCTTAACAACCCCTTTCATGTTTGACTATGGAGTGTGGTCACACAAGATATCAGTCCTATAATCATACTTTAACAATTTAAAATAATTATTTCAGTAAAAAAAAAGAAAAATTATGCTATCTTCAGATTTAATTTACATTATTTTTTAAGAAATACTTATTCTATACTTAATTTTATCAAATAAAATAATGATAAAAAAATTCAAACTTGTAATACTTGATAAACAAATATCTTATATACAAAAAAAAAAAATTATCTATCTAGAAACTTAAATGGATAGTTTAGATCTTAAAATATTAATGATAAAAAAAATAAAAGATAAAAGAGTCTTATTTATGATTTTCAAGTGACTATTAGCTGAAATATTATTTATTTTTTAAAAAATAATTTAATAAACCCATGAAAAATCATGAATTAAATCTCAAAAATCATGGAAAAATATTATTTTTGGACACAGATCCGATGGAGAAACACGCCCGGAATACCAACCGGGTGTTCGAAGTTAAAACAACATGTTCGTTTTTTGAAATGAAAAGTTACTTTCATTTCTTTACACAATGGTCCCTCAAATCTTAAGCTCTTTTCACTTTAACCTTCAACTCTTTTAATATTATAATATAATTCTTAAATTCAACTTTTAATCATATGAATTCAACACTAAGATTAATATGAGGTGATATTGCACCTATCCTTTATGTTACTGAGTTTTGATTGCTGCTTATTAGCTGGCTAGTCTCAAAGCAGTTTTCATTGTATGAGGTGGTATTGTAAGGTAGTGTAGTGATTCATTTTGTGATGCTATATTAATATTAATAGAAATATTTTTTTTTTATCAACATCCTTTTTAATCTAGTTTTTCATATTAGAGTTTTGTCTCACAATTTTTTTTAATTAATTAGAGAGCTCAATGTACCTTAAATTATTATAACGAGGATATTGTTCTTTTATTATGTTTAATTAAGGAAACTATATATAGGTACTATAAGATATATAGGCTATTAAGGGAAAAATTATGGTGCTCAAAAGTAAGTATCATAGTTTATTTTCTGGACTCATTTTGAAAAGAAAAATAAATAAATGATGAAAAACAAAATTAAATCAAGGATCCATAAGAGATTATAAGAATATTTTCACATGGGTTGAAAATATTTTTTAATTCTCTCTATATTTTTTTTTTATGTTTATCTCTATCAGAAATAAGTTATTCTATAAACACTATAAAATTCTCGCATGTTAAGCTAAGTCAGTAAAAATTAAGTGTTTGGGCTACTAATATACATAAATAGTATATTGTTGTAGGCCCCAATGAAAATTGGTTTGCTATATATTTGTTTAAATGAGAAAAAAAAATTCAAAATTAAGGATCTAATTTTGTTTATTTTAAAAATAAATTAAAACAAAATAAAAATAAAAATAAAGAGATACAGTTAACGAAGGCATGAACCCAGCCTTAGAGCCAAGCTATAATAATAATAATAATAATAATAATAATAATAAAAGAGTCTAGCCTTATGAACTGAAAATATTGCCTACAAACAAAGAATCCGATAACTTACAACTTGCAGTTAGGTTTTTATGTTTCTTCGTTTTAAAAACTTTTTTAAAAGAATTTAATTTTTTTTATTTTAAATTAATATTTTTTTATGTTTTTAAATTATTTTGATGTGCTGATATCAAAAATAATTTTTTACAATTAAAAAAAATATTTTAATATATTTTTAAATAAAAAATATTTTAAAAAATAACCGTAATCACAATCTCAAACGGAGACACTTAAATAATACATTTTTTTTTTTTGTATATCTCCACCGTAAAACACAAATGATTTCTCTATTTTTATGTGTTTTATAAAATTAGGCTTTTCTTCGTCAGGATATAGTTTTTAGAAATTAGTCAAAAGCATTCGTAATGATAAAATTATTATAATACTATAAATCTTTATTTTTTGTTATAATTAAAGAAGGTATAATAAATGTACTGTTTAGGATTTTGCAGATATTTTTGGATCGGGTCTCAATTTTTTTTTTTTTAATATTGAAGCTTCATAGAAGAGAAAAAAGAAGGGTGATAATTTGTTCGCCATTCCGAAAGCCAAAGTTGACGAGGTCTTGGTTATTTGAGAGTGATTGGCATTAAGGCTAAAACAATGTTTATTTAAAAAAAAATTATATTTTTTTATTTTTTTAATATACTAATATAAAAAATAAATTTTAATAAATATTATCTTAATACATTTCTAAATAAAAATATATTTTAAAACATAATTTCTACCATTCACTTAATTATTCTCTCAAAATAGTTTTTAGCACAATAACATAGGCATGAAACCCATACTTATTAATTAACTGAAATTCCAGCACAGAACAAGAACTTCCTCACTTGCAATTTGATTTTTCCCTCAAATGCAATTCAAATTTCATGTGCTCCAAAACATTACTATTAAACATAACCTCATGGATTCACCCGTTAATTTGAAGTCTGACCACCTAATGTATTTTGAATTGTTATTGATATTGACCTAAACAAACTCATGTGACAAGTTAAGTTGTATTTTGAATTATTTTTTTATATTAATTTGAACAAATGCATGTGACTTAATATATAGGTTAAATGACTTGGTTGACCTAGCTAAACATCATCCAAACTTGGTCTAAATTTGACAAGGTCAAAACTAAGGAATTTATTTTTTAAAAAAAATTGAGACAATATCGTTTTGAAATAAAATGATATATTTGGATTAACCTATCAATCTAGCAATTAGAGCTTGCAACATGGTTGATCCAACTAAACCTAATCAGGTTGCAGTAGAAATGAAAATAATGAGCGTATTTTGTTTCCAAAATTGGGGCAGAAATCTAATTTGAAACTGTATCGATAAGGAATCAAGAGACAATCAGGAATAATGAGTGATTGGGGGATCTAAATTCAGTATGTTAAATGAATTAAACAGGACATGAGCAGATTCTGTGATAATAAAGATTGAAAATCATGGAGCTATCATTGGAATAGATTCTAAACACAGGAGCAAAGATCATTGCATTACACTCTATACTAAAAGGCATCAGTCTTTCATTGTGCAAATCCACAGTGAAAGACTAATTTTACCCCTTGGTGGGCAAAGTAGCATGCCTCCGGTCTAGGGGTATCATGATATTTTTCATGAAACACATCGGTCATTACTTGAAAGGAAGGGGTTAGACAATATTTTTGTGTTTTCTTCGCACAACTTGATTACTTAATTGCTCTTAGAAAACAAAAAAAATCACTTGGGTTGAGAGGGTTTTCAGTCTTAGACTTTATTTTTAAACTAGCAAGTTACTTCATTATCTTTGAAAATTAAAAACAATTGTCTCTGGGGTTTTTTTTGTCATTAACATGTGGTCATTTAGTAGTTATTGGATGTTCATAGGGTAGTAGGGTAATTTGATAAATAAGAAAATAAAAAAAAAAGTATCTGGTTAACAGTGTTAGTCACCTTCTAATGGCGCGTGCCACGCCGTCTGATGACCAAAACCGTGATTCTAGAGCGACTTCTAAAGTGTCTCGGCGTCCCTTTCACAAATCAGCGGTGCATGTAGTACTATGGGGATCGTGTGGCATGTATGTTCTTTTGTTTTTTTCCCTCTCTTCTACTTGATTTTTGTTAATATTCACTACCAGAAAATTGATAAATACAAATGGAAAAACCGAGGGAATATTTCCCTCGGTATTTACCAAGGGAATTACAATGGGAAAAAAATTTAAAACAAAGAAAAAAAAAGATGACGTGTTATTTTTACCAACGTAAATTTCGTTGGTAAAATCCATCGGTAAATCCGTTTGTAAACTGTGAACATTGTTTATCATGTCAATTACAAAGGGAATCACCGACGGAATTTTCCGTCGGTATTTTCCAAAGAGCTCCAGAACTGTTCACCTTCCAATTGTACTGTTAATTGTTGTTCTTTACGGAAAAAATCACCGACGGATTGAAAAGTCGTCGGTGTTATTTGGCGGTTTTCTGAAAAAATTCAATTAATTTAAAATTTTCATTTAAATATTACAGACGGAATCACCGACGGACTGAAAAATCGTCGGTAATTGTTGGTGGTTTTTGAAAACTTTTTATGAAATTAAAAATTTAAATTAAATATTATAGGTGGAATTACCAACGGAATAATTAAAAAATATTAATATTCAATTATCCATCGGTAAATCCGTCGCTAACGCGCCCCAATAAAAAGCCTGAATGCCCTTATTTCACAAGAGACATACGCATTTCTTATAATTCTTCTTCTTCTTCTTCTTCGCTATATGTAAAAAACATCAATATCTATTTCTTTCTCTTCTTTTCTCTCCTCATCTCCTTCTCTTTTCATCCATGCTCGGGTATGTCTTCTTCTTCTTTCTTCTTTTATCCTCTTAGTTATTTTTTTAATTAATATGCTTTACAGAAAAAAAATTTCTCTCTTTAGCTTCACTTGCAACTACATTAAGGTAAGATTTTTCTTTTTTCTTCTTTTTTCATGATTTTTTTCACTATATTTGTTTTTTATTTTATTTTTAATTGTTTTTGTTCTTATTAATTTTATAAATGCTGTTGTGAGATTTTTTTTTCATATGAGACCAATTTTTAGTTGATTTATTTATAGGATTTTTAAATTTTTAGCAATTGCAACTTCATTTTTTTCATATGAATTTTTTTAGTTGAATTTATTTTTTCGTTTTATTTATTTGTTGCAAATTTGTTTGAGTTGATTTTTTTTCCCAAGCATTTTGAGTATATATTATAGAGTGTTGATTTATGTTAATTTAATTATTTTATAATTTTATAAAATAAATTTTTTTAAATGTTTTTAAATTAATTACCGACGGAATATGTGTTATACGCCGACGGAAAAATTCCGCCGGTAAAACTGTTAAAACTTGTAGTGATTCTCTTTATTATAATTTTTAAAATTTAGAATATTTTATAAAATTAAAGATTTTTTTTAATTTCATCTCTGTTCTTTTTGTTGCAATTGTTTTATTTAGAATAGTTTATTAAATTAATGATTGTTTTCAATTTCATCCCTAATCAATATTTACATCTATCAAATTTAGTTTCTATTCTTTTAATTACCTTTTATTTTATTTTATATGGTTTTTTAAATAAATTTTATTTGCAGTTTCTTCTTTCTTTAGTTTTTTCCTATCAAAGATAATCCTTTTTTTTATTGTATTCTTTTGACCTTGCAAGATTTTTTTAGATAGATTTTTTTATTTCATCCTCCAACATTTAATTAGACGGGTGTTTAACTTCTTAGTTGAGTCTGGGTCTAAATTTAACAATTTGTGAGTTTAAGAAATTAACCATGGTTTCTAAGTTGACACGGGTTTCTTTAGTTGTTTTTTTCTTTTTTTTAGCTTATTTTTCTCATCCTCTAGCATTTTGTTATTTTTAACTCACTTTCTATTGTAATTTTAAGTCGTTTTGAAAATAACACAGGTTACCTTGTTTTTTTTTTTTTAATCTTTGTTGAATTTAGCTTTTATAAAAGAATTTTGTTTTTAAATTGAATTAAATTGATTGATTTTATCCTCCAACATTTAATTTTTTAGGTGTTGAGCTCTTGGGTTGAGCCTTGGTCAAGAATTTAATGGATTGTGAATTTAAGAGTTTAACCCGGGTTCACAAGGTTTACTCGGGCTTGCTTGATTTTTTTTTAAGCTTTTTTGTTTCATATTTCATTCTCTCACATTCTTTTTTTTTTTACTTTCTTTCTATAGGATTTATCTTTTCTTTTAAAATAACAAGGGCAGTTTTTTTTATCTTTGTTAAATTTTTCTTCTTTAAAAGAAATTTTATTTTTTAATTAAATTAAATTTATTGATTTTATCCTATCATTTAATTTGAGGCAATACCTGAAGACTTTTGTTTCTTAATTAATGTTTTTAGAAATTAGTATTTTTTGTTTTTTTACCTTTTCTTTCTAGAAAGTTTTCTTGATATCATGTCTCGAATTATGAATTTAACAGGTTTACCAGGTTTGACTCAGTCTTTTTTTATTGTTTTTTAATCTTTTTTCGTCTCGAATCATTAACCAAAATTTTTGATTTTTTTAAAAAATAAATTTGCATTATCTTAATCTTTTCTACAATTAAAAAATATAATAGGTCTACAACAAATCACGTGCCACGTATCTAGTAACAAAATCAAAACGATTGAGGTGGTGAGACAGACAAACTCCAAAAAGGAAGATGAGCTAAACGTGGGATGGCGTTCTATATCTGTATATCGTCACTTGTGAGGCCGGCCGAAAATAAGACGGGAGGGAGACTGATCCACACGCCATTGCAGAGATAAACACCAACAAATTAAAGCAGTCAAACACGAATGGCAAATCAATGAGGAGACGTAATTTTGTCATGTAAAATGTAAAGAGACGAAGCATTCTTTACGAAGTGCTTGTTTCTATATATTTTAACAATATTTGCCTAATTCAAATGCTGTCGAAAACAGGGGCGGCAGGATAAATTAAGGACTGAATCCTGGTTTCATCTTTCATGATGACGTTCTAGAATTTCAGTCAAACACTCAATAAGTTACCTTTTGCAGACATTTCATCGTGCATATAACTGTTTATAACTCCCTCGTGCTTATATATCCTCTTTCCCTCTCTATATATAGGTGCATTCCTATCCTGGGAGGATCATCATCTGTCTTTGCTGAAGACATTTTTTAAAGACTATATATCTATTCCCTCTCGTTATTTCCGAAATCAAAGAATCCTTAAAGAGATTGTGCTCCTACAACATTGATTGTCAGAGGCGAGAAAATGGCTAGCCGATTGTGTTTCAATATTGGGTTCTTGATTGTTGCATCGGTGGGTTTGCTTCACGGCGCATATGCAGCTAATACTTACACAGTTGGAGGTGATTTGGGATGGATTGTTCCTCCGAACAGCTCTTACTATGAGGAATGGACCAGCCAGAGCACATTTCAGATAGGAGACTCCTTCGGTAAGTATTTCTTGATCTCTTTATGACCTTGTTAATTAATTACGGCTCTCTTTATTGCATGCATGATATGATACTGATGTTGGTCCATATCTCTGGTATATATGCCTAAATCCTATATATCAAGAGGTTTGGTTGACATATAGGTATAGGTTTGGTTGACACCTTTTACGCATATTTGTCAAGTCGAGTCCCATACGCACAGTTCGTTGTCCAAATTAAGGACTCAAAAACAAGCATGCATGCATGGTATTTCCTCAAATTATTCCTACTCCATGCCAATCAATCAATGAGACGTGTTTTCCTTTTCATTTCTTTCAGTATTCAACTGGACAACGGGAACACATACCGCAACTGAAGTAAGTACCAAGGAGGAGTACGATAATTGCACAAAGATGGGAATAATATTGAAAGATGCAGGAGTTAAAGTCACTTTCAATGCAAATGGTACGCACTACTTCCTCTGCTCTGAAGGAACACACTGTGAGCAAGGCCAGAAGATGATAATCAAAATTGGAGATGGCATACCGCCAAGTTTTGCAGCTCCATCTCTTACCGCGGCCGCCGCCTTATCTGCTCTTTTCTTCTCCACCTTAGCCATCTTCTTCTTAAACTAAATCTAAAGACACCCCCCGTCATGCAAGTTACCTTTTCTTATCCAGTAGCTCTAGAATTGGGTGAGCCCTGGATAGCTTGTTGGGAATAAAAAGATGTGGGGATATAGAATGATCGATGTGATTCATTTAAATTGTTTATGACAGTGTACCGATTACATTTGTTCGTTGTAATAAAGTTGTCTTTGCAATGGAAGATTCATACACCGATAAGGTCAGTAGGAGACAGCCTTGGTTGGACCATCCTCCTGCCAGTCCTGTCACATTTTATGACCAGAAGTTATGACATAGCCTCCTCATATGGATCGAAATAAGTGGTAGTTGAATTATATAATTTAGTATGATTATTTCATTTACACAAAATAGGTTCATGTAAAAAAAAGAGAAAAGTTACCAGGTATCCTTGTAAGGGCTGTCCAAATCCCCATGTTTTCACATGTATTTTCTACACAAATTCTTGATTGATATTTGAACATATTATGACAGATTTGCCTAGATCTTCCTTTATGGTTTTCTTGCTGTCTGATTTCCTAATAGTTTAGAGCAATACAGAATGTTTAAGCTGTTGCGTGTGTGTGCAAGTCTTACTGCAACAGATCAAAAAAATTGACAAAAGGGTTGTTCTTGAACATTTCACATCAGACATCTGTTTCTTTAGCTGGATTGTCAAATGTTATGCATGCTTTTGATGCCTATGCGGAGAAAGCAGTCTTCCTAAAATCTAAAAGAAAGCCCGGACTAGCACGAATATCTCCCACGCTAGATTCATCTTTTGTTTTTTGTTTTTTTTTTTTAATAAAATAGCATCGTTTTAATTTTTTTAAAAAATTTACTTAGACAACCTAGTCAAAACACCTGATTAGAACTCAAAACTCGGGTTTTAAATTGGACCGGTCACTAGACCGAGTCTAAAAACTATACCTTTTTGTATATCTCCACCGGTAAAACAAAAAAATTTCTCTATTTTTATGTGTTTTATAAAATTAGGCTTTTCTTCGTCAGAATATATTATTTAGAAATTAGTCAAAAGCATTCGTGATGATAAAATTATTATAATACTATAAATCTTTATTTTTTGTTATAATTAAAGAAGATATAATTAATGTACTGTTTAGGAATTTGCAGATATTTTTGGGTCGGGTCTCAATTTTTGTTTTTTAACATTGAAGCTTAACAGAAGAAATAAAATGTTGACAATTTGTTTGCCATTCCGGAAGACAAAAAGTTGACGAGGTCCTGGTTATGTGGAAGTGATTGGAATTAAGGCTTAAACGATGTTTATTTAAATTTTTTAAAATATATATTTTATATTTTTTTATTTATATTAATATAAAAAATAATTTTTTTAAAAAATATATTATTTTAATATATTCCTTCCATCATGAAATTAATTACTCTTTCAAAATAATTTTTAGCGCAACCACATGAAGCACATATTTATTAACTGAAATTCCAACACAAAACAAAAGCCTGCTCACTTGTAATTTGGGCTATATTTGTTTATTAAAAAGTGATTTTTGAGAAATTATTTTTTAAATTTTTTTGTGTTTATTTGTCATTAGAAAAATTAGTTAATGAAAAATACTTTCCAGTCAAAGAAAAATTTGACTTGGTTTTCAGGAAAGTGTTTTCCTAGAAAATTTGGACGGAAAACACTTTCTGGAAATTGTGAAAAATTTAAAAATATCATATTATTTGCTGATTATATCAAATTTGGTCCTCATACTTTTGATTTCTATATATATTTTGTTTTGAATATTTAATTTTCAATTTCATCTCTTAAAATTTAATTTTTATATTAACTTTGATCCTCATTTTTTTAATTGTTATTTGCTTTTCCCTTATTATTTTTTATTGAAATTTTTTATCTACCAAATTTAGTCCCCATTCTTTTGATTGTTACTTATTTTATTTGAAATAATTTATGAAATGTTAATTATTATTAATTTATTTTCTTCATCTTTTATTTTTTTTATTTTTTAGATTTGATTTCTATTATTTTGATTATTATTTATTTATTTGAGATAATTTATGAAATTATATTTTTTTTCAATTTCATTATCATTCAACTTTTTAATTTGTAAGATTCGTTTCTCGTTATTTTAATAAACTTGAGAAAATAAAACATTAATGAGTTATTTTCCAGCTCATTTTCCATGACATAACCAAACACTGAAAAGTATTTTCCAACTTATTTTCCATTACACTACCAAACATCGGAAAATAATTCACTTTTCTAAAATTCACTTTCTAAAAAAAAACTACTTTCCAGCAAACAAACGGGGCCTTGGTTTTTTACTGAAATGCAATTCAAATTTCATGTGCTCCAAAATATTGTTATAAAACATAACCTAATGAATTTACCTGTTAATTTAAAGTCGGACCTAAGTTGAGATGTATTTTGAATTGTTATTGACATTCACCTTACCAAACTTGTGTGACGAGTTAAGCTGTATTTTGAATTGTTTTTAACATTGACCTAATTTAAATCTATATAACCCAATAAGTTAACTTATAACTTGGTTGACACAACTAAACATTATCCAAACTTAGTTTAAATTCAACCATGTCAAAACTAATGAATTTTTTTTAAAAAAAAAATACTAAAACAATGTCCTTTTGAAATAAAATGATATATATGGATAAACCCATCAACCTAGCAGTTAAAGCCCACAGCCTTGTTGATCCAACTAAATTCAATCAGGTCAGGGTATAAATGAAAATAATAAATGTATTTTGTATCCAAAGTCAGAGCAGAAATCTCAATCTAAAACTGTGTTTGTAGGGAATCAGGAGACAACGAGAAATAATAAGTGATTAAAGAATCCTAAATCAGCATGTTAAATGAATTGAACAGGACATGAGCAGATTATGTGATAATAAAGGCCGAAGATCATGGAGCTATCATTGAAATGGATTCTAAACACAAGAATAAAGATCATTACATTACATTACATTGTGCAAATCCACAATGAACTGATTTTATCCTTTGGTGGGTAAAGTAGCATGTCTCGGGTCTAGGGGTATGATGATATTTTTCATGGGATACATTGGTCTACTTGAAAGGAAGGGGTTCGATGATATTTTTGTGCTTTATTTGCACAATGTGAGTACTTAATTGCCCTTACAAGACAAAAAAAAAATCACTTGGGTCAAGAAGCTTTTTGGTCTTTGACTTGATTTTTAAATAAGTTACTTCATTACCTTTGAATATTAAAAACAATTTTATTTGATGTAGGGGCTTTTTCATCATTTACCTTTGGTCATATGATAGTTATTTGATGTCCTTAAGGTAATAAGATAATTTGATAAATAAAAAACATTTTAAAAAAATTAGTGAATAGTGTTAACTGTCTTCTAACAACGTGTGCGGTATCGTCTAATAGCCAAAACAGTGATTCCAAGATGACTTTCAAAGTTTCTTGGCATCCCTTCAACAAATCAGCAGCGCATGCAGCACTATAGCCTAGCTTGTATGTCCTAAAGTAACAAATATCTCTCGTACTCGATTTTGCATTATCTTGATCTTTCCTGCAATGAAAAAAAATAATAGGTCTATAACAAATATCTAGTAACAATATCAAAACGATTGAGGTGGTGAAACCGACAAAGTCCAAAAAGGAAGATGGGCTCAACGGGGGACAGTGTTCTTTATCATCACTTGTGAGGCTGCCCGAAAATAAGACACGCGAGGGAGACTCTATTAACCAGCTAGGGATTTTATTGATCTATCTGATCCACACGCCATTGCAGAGATAAACACCAACAAAGCAGTCAAACAAGAATGGGAAATTTATGAGGAGAGTAATTTTGTCATGTAAAAAGTAAAGACAAAGCATTCTTTACCAAGTGTTTTTTTCTATATATTTTAACAATATTTGCCTAATTCTCATGCTGTCAAAAACTGTGTCGGCAGGATTTATTAAGGACTGAATCCTATAGCTTCATCTTTCACAGTGACGTTCTAGAATTTCAGTCAAACACTCAATCAGTTACCTTTTGCAAACATTTCATCGTGCATATAACTTATCCTCGCTCCCTCTCTATATATAGGTGCATTCCTATCATGGGAGGATCGTCATCTGTCTTTGCAGAAGACATTTTTGAAAGACTATATATATATAGATATATTCCCCCCTCGTTATTTCCGAAATCAAAGAATCCTTAAAGAGATTGTGCTCCTAGAACATTGATTCAGAAGCAAGAAAATGGCTAGCAGATTGTGTTTCAATATTGGGTTCTTGATTGTTGCATCGGTGGGTTTGCTTCACGGTGCATATGCAGCTAATACTTATACAGTTGGAGGCGATTTGGGATGGACTATTCCTCCGAACAGCTCTTACTATGAGGAATGGACCAGCCAGAGCACATTTCAGATAGGAGACTCCTTCGGTAAGCATTTCTTGATCTCTTTTGAGCTTGTTCATTAATTACGGCTCTATTTATTGCATGCATGATATGATACTGATGTTGGTCCATATCTCTGGTATGCCTAATCCTATATATCAAGAGGTATTGTGCCACTCTTTATCTTAAACCTAAGTTAACATGGATTATCAGAAAATTGATAAATACAAATGAAAATATAAAAGAAATATTTTTAAATTAACATGTATTATCAGAAAATTAATAAATATTATTTAGAAATATAGAAGGAATATTTTTGTCGGTAAATTTCCGAGAGATTTTACTACAGGAATATTCCCTATTCCTCCGTATGAATTAAAGTGGAAAAAAATATATGAAATAAAGTGGAAAAAAAAATAAAGCAAAAAAAATAATTGATGTGTGAATCTTTTAAACCGATAATTTTTATCGGTGATTTTATTGGTAAATTAATTACCGATGAAATATATATCTTATGCTAATAGAAAAATTCAGTCAATAAAACTGTTAATTCTTATATTTATTTAGGTTTGGTGGGACAAGCATGCATGGTATTTCCCAAAATTATTCTTACTCAATGCCAATCAATCAATGAGACGTGTTTTCCTTTTCATTTCTTTCAGTATTCAACTGGACAACCGGAACACATACCGCAACTGAAGTAAGTACCAAGGAGGACTACGATAATTGCACAAAGATGGGAATAATATTGAAAGATGCAGGAGTTAAAGTCACTTTCAAAAATAATGCCACGCACTACTTCCTCTGCTCTGAAGGAACACACTGTGAGCAAGGCCAGAAGATGATAATCAAAATTGGAGATGGCATACCGCCAAGTTTTGCAGCTCCATCTCTTACCGCGGCCGCCGCCTTATCTGCTCTTTTCTTCTCCACCTTAGCCATCTTCTTCTTAAACTAAATCTAAAGACACCCCCCGTCATGCAAGTTACCTTTTCTTATCCAGTAGCTCTAGAATTGGGTGAGCCCTAGATAGCTTGTTGGTAATAAAAAGATGTGGGGATATTTAAATTGTTTATGACAGTGTACCGATTACATTTGTTCGTTGTAATAAAGCTGTCTTTGCAATGGAAGATTCATACGCCGATAAGGTCAGGTAGGAGAGCCTTGGTTGGGCCATCCTCCTGCCAGTCCTGTCACATTTCATGACCAGAAGTTATCACATAGCCTCCTTCACATCATATGGATCGAAATAGGTGGTAGTTGAATTATATAATTTAGTATGATTAATTCAGTTCATACAAAACAGGTTCATGTAAAAAAAAGTTACCAGGTAGCCTTGTAAGGACTGTCCAAATCCCATGTTTTCACAAGTATTTTCTACACAAATTCTTGATTGATATTTAAACATATTATGACACTAGATTTACCTAGATCTTCCTTTATGGTTTTCGTGCTGCCTGATTTCCTAATAGTAGAGCAATACAAAATGTTTAAGCTGTTGCGTGTGTGTGCAAGTCTTACTGCAACAGATCAAAAAATTTGACAGGGGTCATTCTTGAACATTTCACATCAGACATCTGTTTCTTTAGCTGGATTGTCAAATGTTTGGCATGCTTTTGATGCCTATGCGGAGAAAGCAGTCTTTCATAAAGTCTAAAAGAAAGCCCGGACTAGCACGAATATCTCCCACGCTAGATTCATCTTTGTTAATTTAGAAATTATTTATTCAACTATGTTAATTTGAGAAATATTTTCCCCACTGTTCTAAAATTGGAAAGGTGAGTTTCCGAGTTTTTTCTACCTTTCCAATTTTTTTCCCACCTGATGTTGTGGCCTGCAACCCCCACAACCTGAGACTTCTAAGCATAGCTTTCAGAACTGAGACTACTACGCATAGCTTTCAGAACTGACTGACGGAGAGAACTGATGAAGGTTCCAGTTTAATGGTTTAAACATCAAATTTCTGGTTCAACCACTGGGTCAATTACTAAAGGAACCCGAAGATCTAAATAACCTGTAAGAATAGTCATGCATAAGCAGCTATACGAATAAGAACTGTTAAAATCCATCACGTTCACGTCATGGACAGATGGTGCACCACTCCCCTATGCACTTCCCTTAGGTTAGCAGATTGCAAATTGTACAAAGGGAAAGAAAAAGGCAAAAAAGAAAGATGAATCCCACATTTTTCTGCACTCAGAGTCAAAATATTCAAATACAGAAAGATAGGGGGTGAGGAAGGAAAGGCGTTGAAAAGGAAATGACACGTGTTAACTCAAATCAGTCGATTATGGAGACATAAATGGAACTATGGAGTCTGAAAATGCACTTAGTTTGAACTATCTATTAGATGCTCCATTTCCCTAATAGTAACTTTACTCGTGCATAAGAATCAGACATCCAATCAATTATGTAAAAGCCAAAACCAAGATGTGCTGGTTAGGTTTTAATTCAAAATAACACAATAATAGCTTAAAAAATATTTACACGTATGAGTGATCAAAGAAGAACATGAACATATTCTCCGATATCTATTACTTGTATACAATGATGTGGTGGAAATTGAGCTTCTATCCACTGCTATAGAATGATTGCCAAGAGCATGCTATGAGGAATCCTACCATTCTTTCAAAAAAGATCTCAGCACCTACAATAGAAACAGAAGAAACTCCCAACAAGTTTTTTTTCAGCTAATCAAACATTAAATGCCCAAGCTGAGGTATTAGAGGCATGCAAGAGGGAAAAGAGAGAGGAAGCAAATAGTAAATGACGGAATGGAGAAATTGGGAGCAGAGCAGGCATTATTGAATTTCATTTTTGTCTTCTTTATATCACATTGTACCATTTCAACATCTGGGGAAGTCTCATGACCTGACCACAGTAGGGTTTCAAATTAAAAAAGATTTGTAGGAAGTTAGTGACAAAACTTGATATTTTTTCAGCGCTAACTAGGGAAAGCTGCATAATGCATGATGGTTAGAATCCTGTCCTTTTCCATAAAAATAGTGAACTCTAAGTTCCAGAACATACAAGACACCGGAAAAGGGATCCACCTTTCTTTTGCTGATGGTAAAGAAACAGTTCGAGAAGGGAGTCAGTCACCGCTTTAACACCAGCAACTGGCCATTTCCATTAAAACAAAAAAGCATTATCGAAAGCTATTTTAATCTTCTTCCATGACACATTGATGACAGAGAAAAGTCCAAAATGATATCTTAATCATTCCACCAATTCAAAGTGTACCCCATTCCACCATTATACTCTCACCAATTGAAATTACTCAGAATAGGTGCAGTGAACTCAAATGCTCGATTGAAGATCAAAGCAAACTTTCTAGCGACCTCCTATGTTATGTCATCGCACCAATAAAACCGCAAAAGGTAATAATCCAAGCTTCAAGTAGATCCTTGCTACAGAAACCATATAAAAGTAACCTCCTGAATCATTTCCAGAAATGCTGAAAAAACACACAAAATGCTGAAGTAACATCCTGAATCATTTCCAGAAATCTGATGTGCTTTAATACTCTTCCACATTCTCAGCATGTTGTCTTACTAGTTACCTCTACGTAATCCATTCTCACTGTCAAGCCTACTATCAGAATCCTCTCCAGAATATAACTTGCCCTATCGAATCACAACCAGTTACCTTTCTAAACCTTCTTTGGATATACCCAAGGAAGAGGAGCATTATGCACATCAGATTCTTGCAATAAACCCAGGGTATATTGCCTTAGCTGAAACCTAATTATGTAAATGTGTACAAACCGAAATGGGGGACAAGAGTATCTTTCTTCGCACCAGTATATTGGGAAACTAGGCAACACTCTCCCCAATATAGAAAAGACTTACCTCAACACAAAGCCTGAGTTTTTTTCTTTTTCTTTTTCTTTTTCCCTTTTTTTTCTTATTTCTTATTTCTTTTTCTTTTTCTTTTTCTTTTTTTGGGTCTTTTTGATAGATCAATGCATAGAGGCTTATGAAAGTAAGTACAAACATTTGAAGTTTATTCTTGCATGTTAGAGAAGACATCCATGAAGAAGCCCCACAATGTCATACCAGGACATTTCAACAGGCTGGTTTCAATGTCATTCCATGCTGTCCTTTGACGTCTTAAGTTTTGTCATATGTCCTACTCCAACAGTGGTAGGTTACTTTACTTTCTCTAAGCTGTGTCCTAAAACTGTTTCTTTTTTCTTTTTTTGTTGTAGGAAATCAAGATTATTCAATGTAAGGTGGAATGAATAAATGATTGTGGTGCTAAACAGATCCCAGTGGCTTGATGTCTCAATTTTGAAAGCTATGTCACCAGCTATTAAAATTTAAATCAAACTCAGATTTCATTTACAATTCACCTTTTTACCAAGTCCCAAGTTGCAATCTCGTTGTTGGCATGTAAATCTCTGTGATCTGAACTACATAGGAAAATGAGGTTGCAGAAAGGATCGACCAGCATAATTCTAACCATCTCAAATTTTGAAGCATATACACTACAATGAGGAAAACAATGCCTACAAACCTGGCCCTTCTATTCGACCAATGAACTGGTTGGACTGCCAGCAAAAATGTCCATCCTCCACATTGTCACTGAAGGGTGCCTTGCGCTTTCTGATGTTTGCCTCCAAATTCTGAACATCACCCTCTGAGGCCCACTTATCCGAACAGGACTCAGAGGGATCCCTATTGCTTGTACTGGGAAAAAAACTGAATTCCTTGTTTCTATGTTGAGAAAAAACACTAAACTTGTCTCTTTCTTGAGAACTGCTCGAGCCAACGATTTCATTTTCTTGAGCTTGATTTCTTTCGGTGCTTATACAAGGGTCTGAGCATGGACCCAACCTTAAGGATAAATCACATTGCGTGCCAGTTGGCTTCTCATGGATATTCCTGAAATCTGCTTTTGTGATTTTCATGGAACCAACTTCAGCACTGGAACGTGAGAAAACTGTCTGCAAGACGCCGATATCCCTATGCGCAGCTACTGATGTACCAATAGGTTTACCCACAAGTATAGTGTTGGAGTTCATCCTTGTCGAAACTTCGGAGACCACATCAGATGCTTCTATTTGATATTGATCTCCATAAAACAAGGGATAAACTGAACCAAAGTTCTGATGCATGTCGGCTTCCTTGGTAGTCAACTGATCACTGCCAGGAGGGATATTCTCATACAAGATAGGGTAACTGTGAGGAGGAGGAGCATTACTACTCTCAGCCAGACGATGACTAGACTCTGAAACAGGAAGATTTGGATTCACAATTGTGGTGGCTCTTGCAGCAAAGTTCAATGGATTGATCGAGTGAATTGGCATTAGCCGAGGGCCTTGCTCATCATGAGTTCTATCTACAGCTCTAGGAGCTACAGATGCCGGTTCTTGCGTTCTTGGGCTGAGGTAGCTCCTGGGATTGTTGTGTCGTTGGCTTCTCGAAGCTCTCTCCACTTTGCATCCCAAATTAAGGGCAGCTAAACAATATTTCAACAAAGTATACATGATTTAGCACCTCAAGTACTATTGTTACAAACTATACCTAATTTCAATTTTTGAGTTACACAATTTAAGCTTAGACCAATGCATGCTTTAAAAACTTGGCATGCATAATTTACAATCTCAAATGCAATTGTTACAAGTAATTTAAAGTCTTAGACTCTGACATTGTCAACAAAAAAGAAGTCTTGACTCTGAGATGCTATGCTGCCAAAATGAGAACCCAGAAACATAATTTCAAAGTTGGATCCAAGAAACATGAGATTGCATAAAGAAATCAGTACCTTCAATACAAGGAGGCAAAAGATCTCCAGTTTCAGTGCTCTCATCTCTCCTTATAATGGTATTAACGGCATCGTTTACTCTGTCCCATAAAGTGTCTTGGCTCACATACTCGGCCTGGACAGCAAAAACCATGTAATGATGAGTTTAAAATCACAATACAACATAATAAAGATCCAAGAATCTATAGACCAAAAGAAAAACAAAAAGTTTAATCATACCTCAGAGTTGGCTTTGGAGTACATGATTTCCTCAGCCCTGTAAACCACAAGAAGAAGCTTATCTTGCCACTCCCTATTCCCTTTAGTTGCAGCACTGTGAGTGTCATAGGCCATCCTAATCAAAGCAAAACTTTACAATCACAAAATGCATAAAAAGATTCAATCTATATTCAAAATAAGCAAAAATAATCAAGACCCAGAACCTTAAAATTTGTCCAATCATGGAACCTCTAATGGGTTTGTGTCTATCACTATGCCATGCTCTTCTCACACACTCATAAGGCCTTGGCCCTGGCCTTGGCATCTTCCCCTTTCTAAATACACACACACACACACTCACTCTAAAACACGCACAAAACTAATACCACTGTAGTAAAAAAAAACCAAGTGACAGAAGAGAGAGAGAGAGAGAGAGAGAGAGACTTGGTGAGATATTTGAGGGTTTTAAATAGAGGGAGGGGAGAGGACACTACATGGGTCAAGGTCACTTCAATTCTTTCAAATCCATTCTTCCAGTTTGCAATGGGGGGCTCTCTTTTTTGTTGGCTGGGGAGTAGCACAAAAGACTAGAGAGAGAGAGGGGAAAAAAAAAAGGGAAAAAGAGTTGCTTTCCTATGGTTTCCCTGCCCCAGCCCCACTAATTTTAGAGAGGTTACCAGTTTTTCCTCCTCTTTTTTTTAGTTTTTAAGGTAATGTCTTCTTTTTTACAGTGAAAGGTTTTTGGGATATTGGGTTTCATGCTCATTTCTTGGGGAGAAGAAAAGGGGAGGAGTGGCTTTGATGTGGGTGGGTGTCAAAAAACAAAAAAAGATGGCATCGTCCACTAAAATTTATCTCCCTAGCCTGGGTTCCATGTATTCCTTTGGATTGCCTAAAGCATGGGCACAAACAAAAATGACATCTTATCCTACACCATCCCCTAGAAATCAAATCCCATGTAATCATGACTGTAAACTATTGTCATGCTGTAAGAATTTCGTTCTTTTCTTTTGATTATGGCCTCCTTTTCCAGAATTTTAAGTTGACCTTCTTAGCTCCTTTCCAAAAGAAAAAAAAAAAATACCCATCTACATTTTGTAAATAGAGGCATCCTCCCTCTACTCTGTTTTTCACATGGTTACTAGGTTTTGTTTCGTGGTTAAAACTGTTTTTAGATTGATTCAAACTTTAAAAAATTATTTGATTTTTATTGCATAAGTATGTTTTTTTATGGTAAAAACTTGGGTTCGAGAAAATACTATAATTCATGCTTTTTAAAGCTCTATTCTTTTAAATTGTAACGGTAAAAGCTACTATAATATTAAATATATATTTATAATATTTTTTTAATGTAATTTGATTATTTTAAATTTAGTTTGTTAAAAAAAAGCACTGGAATAATTGCAAAAACAACTTCTCGGCTAACTTCAGTTAATTTTTTTTTATAAAAAGAAATTACTAAAATCCTTGCACACCATTAAATAGGGTTAATCATAAGGATTATCATGCAATGCAACTTGGTGTTACAGTAATTGTTGACTATTTTGCATGTAAGAGTTATCTCAATTAATCGAATATTGAGTTTGCTTTTTAATGATTTAATGATTGTGAATTTAAATTTTTTTAGGAGTATTGAAGGTTTATATAATCGTTAATTTTAGAATTTATAGGATTCATCAAAATACATGCAAGATAGTTCGGACATCTATATTAATTAAAAAAAATTGTTGACTATCTTGTAACACAACGTTTTTGGGTGGAAAATAAAAAAGGCAGTGGCTGATATGGATGGAAAAGATGAGATGATGAATCCTCTGGTTTAATGGATATAGCCAGTGAAAAGAACATACGAAAAGAAAAGAAGGGAATCTATTCTTCTTTCCCAGACTCTCCGATTTTCAATCAAGAAGCTGTGTGTTTCTTCCTTTTCAATCTCTTTTTTCATTTTTTTTGTTCTTTGAAGGGTTTCATAAGCCATGAGCTACATATGACTTAAAATACTTGTAAATGACAGATCCCATGGCTGAAGGGTTAAAGCCACCTTCTAATACCTCTTTTTTAGTCTCTTTTATTTTGTACATGAACAAAATTCAATTCCGTGTAAGGGTTGGCATGGGAGCGCGGTATGATGTAATTGAAACTATGTTTTGACCCGATTATGGTTTTAAAAGTATTAATTTGTTAATTAACTTATGCTATAATTATGCATGATATATCAGAACAGAAGCGCTAGATACCTACATAAAGGTTTGAGAGAGGCTCAGCACTGCCTTCGACATGTCCCTGTAACAATGCATGGGTTCTCCCACTCACAAATGCCATATGCCCACTCTTGAAAATGGCTGGCCACAAGCCAGCATACTCCTGTGGACTCCTTTTTTGGTACTTTAAAGACCATTTAATCGAACCCTCCTCGCAGTAAAATGGTGTTGGCTTCCATGCTCGTAGCTTGTGGAAGATGATCCAG
>Ga0325405_1001069_pt1 | contig 27614 bp, 17 predicted proteins | sample PopdelMetagenome_21_FD_205663 | JGI IMG/M metagenome (GOLD analysis project Ga0325405, IMG submission 205663) | Populus deltoides microbial communities from Bellville, Georgia, United States - Xylem-Control-R2 | ecosystem: Host-associated > Plants > Phyllosphere > Stem > Wood/Secondary xylem...
ACAATCAAATGTCATCCATCATACAGTAACAAAATATCATCAACCTTTGTATCAAATGTTCTTATTCGGTCCCCAAACATGATACAGAACGTTTTTCCTATGACACATAGCTTCCATGGGCTGCCACTTCTTGACCTGTCTAGCTTGTGGGTTGTCTTACACTTAACTGTCCCAAAGTCAGCAGTTAACAAAAAAACCTTGAATTAAAATTTTATGTATTTCACCAAATTAGTCATAGAGCTGTACATTAGCATTGCACATGGCCTCTGAATATCTACTACCATATCTTATTATTTGTGATATATGCATAACAGAGAAAGCTTTGCATCCATCATGAGAAAGTCCTAGGTATCTGAAAGTGTAACACAGCCGCCCATCATCTAAAAATGTTAGCTAGAGTTGCTTTGGCTATTATTAGGCCGAAGTTATGTAACAAGGATCTCTCAATACACTACCAGGCATTGGATACGGGTCTCCATACTACCACTCCCTTTCTGTTTATATCTAAAAGACAGCAAACTACGATGAAATCATATCATGTAGGAGAGCAAAAGTTGAGGACAGTTACCCCACTGCCAATGTGCATTCCCCCATTTTCGCCATCACATAGCATGAAAAACAAATTATTGTCAGTTCGGAATCATAGAAAACGATAATTTAGTCACAAACAGAGTCAGCAGTTGAAACCACCTCATGTGCCCAAAAGGATCCTTTTGTACCATGGCAAGATGATGATGAACCACAACTAAGAGATGGCCAATACTTCTCTAGAGCATCATGCAATGTGGAGATCTGCATGTTACAAAAATAGTTTGGGTACTTGGGACATAAAAGTAGTATGAAAACATAGCTGATGTTTTAAACACAGAAGTTAACCAACATACATGCTTGAAGATATACATGCAAACACACCCCTATTCTATGTGTGTGCATGTTATGGTTGGTTAAAATCTTCTGAAAAGGTCTGAAGAGAAATTGCAGCCTGTAAGAAAAGATAAGATCCAAAAGGCTTACTTACATGAAATAGGTAATTGCATCATAAATACATATAAGAGCATGAAATGCACCCATATCAGCTGACCATGCTATACAGCTTCCCATTAAGAATACAAAAATGGTTGCCGGAACTTAAAAAAAGTTAAAACGTGGAAAACCTCCCATTCCCTGGTACTGATACCTTTTAATTCATGTCTAGAAAAAGGCACATAGCATAGCTATCATACCCAATTCCTTGCATTACGAGACCGAATAATGCTTTTCTGTTCTCTATAGGAATATTGCATAACGTGCAAGCATTTTCATAATTTTGGCAGTGATTCTACAACTTAATTTGTCCAAAAAATACAAAGTCAAGATCACTTTTAGTGCAAACTATTTTCTATCACTTAAAACTCCATTGCTAAGGCATTATCTCATACGAGTAAGTAAGATTCAAATGAAGCATATGGAGGAGCAAGAGAAAGATACCTCCTTTTCATTGAAATCGGATCGAGTACAACACGCAGGCCACGTTCCATCATTATAGTCAGGCCAGAGACCATCTATCCACACAAGAATAGTAAACATATTAGCATGATAACAATCAGGTTCCAAAAAAAGCAAGTAAAAAAGGAGACCCAACCACCAGCCTTTTTAGTCCTTAGATTCACCAAATTGAGATTTGTAACATAAAGAATTCTACTTACGGATTGTAAATTCAGTCGGAGCATTTGCGCTGGCACAAAAAAAAAAACATAAACACACGACAGATGCTATGTTAGTTCCACTGCCAGGTTTTCTTTCCATTACATAAACAAAAAAATAAAAAAAAAATAGAATAAAAGAATTCCAGCAGGCACAAGCTAAATCACACAAACTTTATTGAATCAGAAACCGTTAAGTTCAGAATCGGAAAAGTAATTAGAAGCCAGAATAGAAGGGCAGAATAAAAATACCCTCGGCAACAAGCATTTTTGGAGCAGCAATGGCGGGTGTGGCGGCAGTAGGTGCCAGGCCATTGCAGAGACAAGGCGAAGTAATCGAATTCCCTCTGTCCTTCTATTGCACTCGCTTCCTCGATCATGCAATACGATGCCGTTACGAAGACGAGCAGCACAAGCAGCGTTTGGACAGAGAGAGATGCCATTGAGAAAGATGCTGTTTTTGGTTGCTTGTTGCAGCGTTTACCACCACATGTTGCGGTTTTCTTATTATTATAGAGAGAGAAGGATTCGGGCAGTTAGAAACCAGGGGTAGAACTGTCATTCAGGTAGCAGTTTAGGAAAACCATGCTTCAAGTTTTCTTTGTGCTGTGAAACATTTACTTTGATCCTTCAAGTTTTTGAAGAAGTTTAATTTAACCTTTAAAGTTTTTTTTCTCATCTTTGGTCCCTATTATTTTATGTATTTTTATTCCAGTCCTACAACTTTATTTTTTTTATTTTTTAGTTTTGGGATGTTGCAAAAAGTTCAATTTGTTCCTTGGAGTTTTCATAAAGGTTTATTTTGGTTCCTAAAGCTTTTATTTTTATATTTTTGGTCCCTGTAGTTTTAAGTGTTTTACATTTGAGTCTTAAAAATTTTCTCATGTTTAGGCTCTTAAATGTTGAGAGAGGGGAGAAAAAAACATTGAAAAAGAAAGAAAAAAGAGAAATTGTGGTTGGTTACTTTCCAATCATCAAAAATACATATTTTCATCAAATAAAAAAATTAATAAAGAAAATAGGATTTTCACTCAAAAATATATTTTTTCTCATGATTTTAAATCATTAGAATTCTCGAAAATACTTATTTTAATTATCTTAATTTTTTATTCAAACAATTATGTTGTTAATAAAAAAGACATCTTCCGTTAAAACATGATAAAATACATAAATAAAAAGCTAGGATTTTGACTAAAAAATGCATTTTTTTCTCTAGAATCTTAATTAGTTTATACATTTTAGATATTTATTTTAATTATCATAAAATTAAATAAAAAAAACAACTTTGAAAATGTCTTCACTGCCTTCGCTTTTTTCACTATTTTGTAGTTTATTGAACCTATGTTACCATTACCTAGCAAGAGTCTCTATAACCCATATGATGCAAGTATAATACTGATGTTAATGGGAGCAAAGGATAAATAAATTTGTTATATGTCAAAACGCTAAAAGATCAAAAACATTATATCGAAAACTCTTAAAATACTTTATTTTATTTATTTATATCTCTATTTTCCAAACAACTATTACAACTCTTTATATAGAAAAAAAAACTAGAAAAGCCTAATAATACTAAATAGAAAAAACTAAATTAGAAAATATATTTTCTTTAAATAAAAAAAACTAGAAAACATCATAATAAAGAATAAAAAACTAAAAATAGGAAAAAAAATAAAAATAACTAAGAAAAAAACTCATGCATCAAATACCAGATGATGTAGCTCTGATACCAATTGATACAAATACAAATAACATAAGAAAGACTACAAGCCCAAAGAAATACATAATTATGTCGCAAAAGGTTTCAACCATAAGAATCGTTATTTGAATTTTTATTACTAAACACTTTCTCTAATCAAAACTGAATATTAAAGCTCTTATAAATTACTAATATATTAGAAAAAATATCTTTAAAGTTGGAAACATAATGAAGCGTTGTAAACCAAATAAAAAAAAATCATAAATCAACTAGAAAAATATAATAAATTCCAAATAGTAAATTCTGGACCTAATATGGAGGCCTTAACAACCTTAAATCCAAATGGCCATATGAAAAAAAGATCTTTCAAGGAATAAGGCCTCTAGAGTATCTTAAAAAGATTTCATCCTAATATAAAAGTTAAAAAAAAAATTTATTCTCGTTACTATAAGACTATATATTTGACCAAAATCTCATGCATTAATCTCTCCATATTGGAAAGAACTAGTCCTTGAGTTCAAACTGTTCATGCCTCGATCTTGTGGATATCCAATTAAGGCTTTCCAATTCCTTTTCTTTCTTAATTGAAGATGTATAACAATTTTATATATCAATTTTAGTCTTTTATTAACACGTGACATGTCTATATAACCTTTAAACAAATCTACCATTATGATAATAGTAAACTTGTAATCTAAAGGATCAAGATAGCTTAAATCAATACTTTTTTTTTGTTGAGTACATTTCATATTGTCTTTATGCTCAATCTCTAACCTATCAATTATAACACCATTATCACCACTCCCGCTACTGTAATTATTTATGCTATCATTATCATCATTAAAATAAATATTATAAATTAGTAGAGAATACCAACCCACATATATTTTATTATAAAAAGATTACCAAAAGTCACATCCTCATCTATCTACATATCCACTTCTCTTAAGTCTTTTAAAGTTTCAAACCCAAGGGCCTCTAGTTGTGTAAAAACTTGAACATTGCCTCTGGTGTCTAAAACACCATGATGAGTGTACAATGATGGCTTTTCTAAGGTTGAATTATGGAAAGATTTTCTCTTTGAAGAATTCATGGTTTGAGTATATCCTAAATGAAGCAAGTGAGATTTCATCTTCTTTTTAATCTTCTCTCATTCACAAATCTTAGGCATGCCCTATCTCTTACGAGTTTGCTTTAATTGCTCCCATCACGCAGAGGCATAACCTCTTATACTAATAGCTACTAAATTCACATCCATCCTATCCAAGATCTCCTTATACTTAAAGACATGTTCTACCTCGTGCAATCAATCAATAAACTCCTTCACCTGTAAGGTTCCTATGAACTTAGGAAGTTTAATCCAAAATTTTAATTATACTTATCCCGATTAAGAAGCTGACTATTTTACACTCACATTTTAAATGGGTTTTCAAGTTGGACATGAATATGTAATCATTCTCCTCATAATCCTTTAGATTCCTTGTCGTCACCAACTAATAGGTTAATTAAGCATTCTATCTCAACATGTTTTTTATCACCATTTCTTGACACATCATTTTTTTTTAAAAGGAACATCCTCATCATTTTCTACATGAGCACATCATGTTTTGTTATCTCTTTTAGTCATGGTTATTTAATAATACACAAGAAGTAACTACTATGAATTATTGAGCTCTTATATCGATTGATGTAGCTCTTATACCAATTGATGTAGCTATTATACCAACCAATACAAATGGAAACAATACAAATAAAATTGTAATCACAAATAAATAATTTTATTGAAAATGGTCTCAACCATAATAACCCCAATTTAAATTTTTATTAACCAATATTGGCTCTGTTTAAAATTAAATAGTAAAACTCTTATAAGTTGCTTATATACCAAGAACTTCCTAAAAAATTGAAAAAAAATAATAAAAGAGTTTTAGACTAAATAGAAAAAAAGAGTTCTAAATCAACAAAGAGAATATTATAAATCCCAAATAGTAACTTCTGATCCTAATATAAGGTTGTATCTATAATAGATGAATACAAAAATTGGACCCTATAAATAATAAGATGTCTGGAATTTACTAGTAAAATTCACTACTCTCTTTTCTTCTTAAGTGGCTAGTGAGATGGGATGCTAAAAACATATACATGAATGTTAAAGGTATGACTTATTTGAATTTAGTATGGTGGATAATAAAACATTATAGGGTTTATCTGGTGGTCAAAGAAGTTTGTTCCCATTCTTAACTTCTTGGGTTCAAACCTTAAGACTAACACCTATAATAATTTATTAAGTTCTTTCAAAGATGGAGCAAGGGATGTGTCTTTAAAATCATCCAAAAAAGAACTCAGTCTTGATATATGCGTAAATACCCGACTAGTAAAATAAAAAAAAGTATGACAAACAAGATAATTTTTTTGCTCATGTATGTATTTTATAGTAGGATTACATGACAATATGGATTACACTAACACATCCTTGATGATGTTGATACAATTTATAAGTTGCATATTATTAATCATCGAGGTAAAGGAACGTTAATTGGTGAGTGATTCATGTAGAATATATAAGCCTTTGGTATACTAGGAGAGATTAAATATTTGTAGAGTAGCATCCACTAATTGATTTAGATACATGTCACATGAGCATAACACGATAATGTTTTCTCCCCTAGGCATGCATAGGCATAGGAAGAAGAATTTTTTCTCCCTTGCATTTTCCCACTCCCTCTCTCTCCTAAAACCTAAAAAAATCGACAAGACCCATACCTTACCTCGTTCCCTGCCATTGAGGCGAAAATGCAGAGGGGACAAGCCTTATAGACGACCTTGGGGCGGCTGCCCAGTGACCACCCAACCACCCTAACCCTATGTCATGACTAGATAGGGGTAGTAACCCTCCCCCCTTTTCCTCCTTATAAATACCAAGGGAGAGAGATGAGCAAAAGAGGGGCAGAAATAGAGAGAAAGAAGAGAGGAAAGACATGAAAAACAAAGAAAGATGAGAGGAACAAAGGAGAGAGTTTAGAGAAGAGAGAAAGATTTTTGAAAAAAAAAATAGAGGATGAAACAAAGACCAAATAGGGCAAAAAGAACCGTTCCTCGCCGCGAATCATTGTCTGCCGTCTACAGTTCGCAACACAGCCACCGTCAACAACAGCAAAAACAAAAGAAGAAACAGAGAAGGAAGAGAGAAAGAAAACCAGGGGAAAAGTAGAAAGAGAAAAAGAAGAGCCACCACAGCAACCACCTTCATTCTGCCACTAGCACCGCCACCACAACCACCACCACGAGGTCAACTCCTCTTATCCTTCATCTTCACCTTTTTTTTTTGCATCCTCTACTGTTCACATTGCATGTGAACAGTGGACAGTGGAGAGCTTCTCCACTATTTATTGGGTTGGATAGCACCGGCCCAAACTGAAATGGTTGTGCCGGGTCCGACCTAGTCCAAGAAAAAGAAAGAAAGAAAAAGAAAAATATCTTTGAGCCGACTGATTAGTACTTAAAAGTGTATTTTTATCAAGGTTTTATATCATTATTTTGCACTTGAAGTATCAATAACTCCTTAACTAGAGCATGTTTTATAATAACATGTCTAATAATATAAGATACCTTTAATTTATGGTAAATGTTCATCTTAAATGTAGGCCTATCACATAAATCAAAGGATTGATTGATGAGTTTAACTACTGAAATTGAGAAGACAAAGAGAGGGTTAAGCTTAGAAAAGAGATGCTGGTTCAGTCCAAATTGGAACAACATTTGGTTATTGGATCATAACTAGAGCTGTAGAACTTGGATTTAGGTCTAGTTTATATTTATGGAAAGCTAAGACATGGGCCTAAAACTTTCATGAAGAGTCCAAGATTTAAAAGTGTCATTTTTTAGTTCAAATGGTAGCAACAACGGAGAAGTCAGAATCTGTCCTGTAACCCAGAAACTGTTAAGTGTTCAACCTATATCTTGAGTTTTAGAAGTCCAAATGTGCCAATTCTTGTTTTGTTAGAAATTTGAGACAATTTCCCAGAACTTTCATGAGGACTATCTGTTCAAATTCTGATGTTAGAAATGACATTTTGTTCAGACAAGAAAGTAAGGATTGTCACCAAGTCAAGATGTGGCCACTTACTCAACAATTAGTCATCAAATTAATAGTTCTAAATTTTGGCTTATAAAATGAGGCATTTGCCATGCATTGAGACATTTTGATTATTTAGATCAAGATCTTGCTCTTACTCTCTTTCTTTATATTTTGTAATGTTCAAGTTTTTTTCCATGTTATATTTTCCTTAATCTCTTGTTTATGCTTTTCATTTCCTTTACCATACTTATATAGTTATGTTCTTATCTTGTTTATCTATGTTTCTCTTATTCATAATGTTCAGCTAAGTTTATTATGTCAAGGTGAAAAGGTTACACTAATGGTGTAAGAATAAGTATAGTATAAACTCAACATGGACTTTAATGTTTGATACTAACATGTTTTGTATTTATTATCTTATTCACTCTTAATACCTTGCTTTTTAAATGGTTAATCTAGATTTATGTTGAAAAACCCTTGGTACAACAAATACTTGGCACTTTCATAGCCCAACTGTATGGTATAACCGACACCTATGCTATGAAAAGAACTTGATTTGTTGTTAACATAAGTTATTACCATGAATACCTGATAATATTTACAAGTATTGGCATTACTCGAATAACATTATTAATGTAATCATGTTAACAATTTATAATCCGATTGGAACCTCCTTTGTGTGTGGTTTCCAGTCAAGTAATAAAAGGAGTTTATACTATATTTGTTTGAAATATCATTAGTGGATCCTCTAACCTTGACAATTATTTTATCCTTGTTTAAACCTTATATCAATATCACATCTCAAAAGTTCTCTTCAACTCCTTTTCATTTATTGTTTATAATTTTATATAGTTCACCTCCCTGTGGTTCGATCCCGGTCTTATCGGGTTATTTATTACTTCGACACTCCTACACTTGGGATAAGATATCAACTCTTTGATCATGTCACCGACACTGGCCCAACACTCTTCCGGGACGATGATTGGCCCAACACCTCTAGGCTGACCTCGACCCAATTCTTCTTAGCCAATTTCAGCTTAGCCAGTATTAAAAAACTTGGTTTTCTTCGAAATGTTGCAAAAATTTTAAAAATAAAAAAATGTCTTGTTTCATATACACGACCAAGTCTTTAAAAGCTTATAAAAAAATCATATCGTATTTTCATACAATAAAAAAAATCAAAAAAATATATCTTGGCATGCATTTTTTGCTTTAATAACCAGTTTATTAAAGTCACGTGAACTAGGCCAATATTTAAAAAATTTCAAAAAAAATATTTTGTTTTCTTTTAATATTAAGGATTAAAAACTTATACGTAAAGATTACAAACTTATATGAAAGATGTATTTTAGATATTTAAAAAGTAGTTGTTTTGTATAGACATTAGAACGGTTAGGCTTTTACCCAATACGATAAGAATATCCTTACCGATGAGGACTTTTCTTAAGTCTTAGACAGATCAACAATTAGAAAACATAACAAGACCTTAGTTTTTTATCAGACAATTAAACAATGCAGCTTACCTTAGGTATGGCTTATTTGGGGTGCTAATACCTTCCCTTTACGCAACCAGTCCCCGTACCCAATCTCTGAAACCAATTAGGGTTCATAGTAACAAAAATATTAGGTAACGACTCTCATTCCCTCATTCCACTGATAAAAGATAAGAATTCTTTGTCTTCCCATATTTGCCAGATATATACAAGAGTAGATGATCGATGCGACACTGCACACGTACAACAAATTGTTTTATACATGAGGGTCGAAGAGTTGTTGTTGTTATCTCAGTTTGTGATGCTAGTGACAATGCTATGTACACCACTTTCACCACTTAGTTCTAGTTATATTGTTATAGACTTGATGAGGTTAGGGAGACTGAGCATCTAGGCATTGCAATAGAAGAGTATGAGGCCTTTCACATGCACGCCGACGACATATTCATGGTTCTGATGGTGCAGGTTCATCCACGAGATAATTTATTAGATGTAGTTAAATGATGTACATTAATGTTATGAGAATTGCTTTTTTTAAAATAATAAATTAATTGAGTTTTCCACTTATGAATTTACTTTGTTTAATTATGAATTGACTTGAAATGAAATTGAATTACATGTATGTGATTTGTGTTGAATTGATTGTGAATTGTGTTGAATATAACTTGTTAAGTTTGTTGGTTTTTTTGCTAAAGAGTTAAAAGGCTGGAAAAATGCTACTAATATGACAATGTTGAGGTTACGTAGGTCTCACTTGCGTGTATTAAGGTCTCACAGGTCATACCTGTATATATAGATGCGTCGCTTATGTGACCTGTATATCTTATTAAACTATGTTATTTTGAGAAATAAGCTTTCAGTTGAGCAAGATTGGATATATGTTTTAACCACTTAGCTGTTTTTGAAAAAAACTCGTCAAAATCTCTTTATAATTGTACATTGACTCAATTATATCATTGTTCTTTTCTTTTTTTTACGTCTATATCAATTTTAATTTTAGATTATACACTACTTTGAGTTATGTACGAGGTCAACATGGTAAAATAATAATAATAATAATAATAATAATAATAATAATAATGAATGGAGAGGGGTCTTAAACAATGTTATATATTGTAGTTGTAGACTCATTTGCACTATGGATTGTAATAGTGAAATGACAATTTTTCATTTGCCAACAAAAACAATTGGCCTGGATATTAAAGGTAATAGGGTATTTTCATACTTTTTACACTAAAATGACTAAATTACCCTTAAATGAAAAAATATATTAAAATGATGTCTGTCATAACCCTTTTCTTGGTTATTCCCAAAATATATTTATTTTTTCAAATAAAAATAAAAAAAGACTGGCAACGTAGAGAAAATAAACCAAAGAGGATTTAAAAAAATACATAAAAATCAAGCTGCAATTTTGGAGGAAATTCGAGGCATAATTGTACCCCATTATGCCCAAAAATGAAGAAACAAAGCAAATTCAAGGTCAAATTAAATAATTATTGGATGAATTTGCATAAAAATTTAGTCCAATAACATAATTAAATTTTTAGTAGGCCAATTTGATTTAATCATGGACCAAATTAAATTTTAATTATGTTTAAGAATTAATTTGGGTCCAATTGAAGAATTTAATTAAATGCTTAATTCATGGACATAATTATACTTTTAAAGGGTCAAATTAATTTTATTAGGGGCTTAATTGGTGAAAAATTAACTTTGAAAGCCTAATTTGGGCTTAATTGGGAAGATTAAAATTTTAGGAGTCCACATTTAATTTTTATCAAGTCAATTAATTGAAATCAAGGGCAAAATCGCAAGAAAATCAAAGTTTTGGGGTCAATTAAGAGTTATATTGAAAAATTTCACAGCCAATGACCATATTGCAAAAGACACAGAACTATAAGGGTTTAATTGACAAAAACCGGGAGTGAAATTGAAGAAAATTCAAAGTTTAATGGTCAATTGAGGGTTAAATTGCATAAATCCAAGACCAAGAACCAAAATGCAAAAGGCGCCAAAATCCGAGGTTCAACTTAGAGTTTTTCAGGGGTTTAATTGCATTAAATAAAAAGTTTACGTCAAGTAGAGGTGTAATTAAAATAAATTGAAAGGTGGAGGAATAAATTGAACTTTGAAAAAAAAGAAATAGACAACGCATCGTTTGGTCACTGTTCATTATCTTCCCCGAATTTTTAGCCTAAAAGTTGTTTGGGTGTACTTTTTAGGTGCATTTAATGCCTCATATGTCCATCAAACTTGACAATACCTGAACAAAACCGATCACCTGTCATCTCTCTACACCCCAGTATTGTCAGTTCAGGTCAATTGACACCATAGCGGCCATAATTCCGACCTAAAGTGGCCACTTCATGCAGCTTTAAACTATCAGATTTGATAGTTCATGACCTCCTTTGAACCAACGATTAGGATACTTCCCAACCAAATCAAATGCTGAAATTTTGCTCCAGTGTCAAAAAGATTGTCCTCTTCCTCCCTCTATAAATAGGAGTGCATTCCATGGCCCAAGATGAAGAAATTTGGGTCCAAAGTTGGCCAAAAACCAGCCTCTTCCCCCTCGTTTTTACTACCACCATGAATTTTTTTCTTCTCTCTCCATCATGGCCATTGGCCACACCACCCTCATCACCGGTCTGTCCACCACCATCTCCACTACAAGAAGTTGTCTGACCACCTCACGTGGTGGTTGCACCACCTCTCTCTCTCTTCTTTGCAAACTTTCTTCCTTTTCTTCTCTCTCTATCTCTCTCGCTCTCCCTCTCATCCGCAGCCGGCCTTCACCGTTTCCACCACCGACCTCACGTTGTCCTCCTATGCTAGCTAGCCATCGCTGCCACACCAGGTGGTCCGCTCCATTTCCCTTTCTTCTTCTTTTCCACGCCATTTCCACTATTTTGAATAGTGGAACATGAATTACAATTCGCGTTCGTTGTTCCAGTGGACTTTAGGCTGAACTAGTTCTGACCCCGCCCAAATGGCTTGGCCGGGCCCGACCTAGACCCAAAAAACAAAAAAAGATATGTTAAGTCGAGCTTGACCCAATCCCTTTTTTAGTCCGAGATCGGCCTAACCCTTTCTTGGGCTGAGCCTAGCCCAGTCTTTTGGGTCGGCCTAGCCCATATATATTTAATATATATTTATTTATGATATATATTATATAAAAAAATTCAAAAACTCCTTTCAAAAAATTATGATTTTCTCAAATGTTTTCCTATCAATTTTGCATAATATCGGGTTGTATATTTACACTGTAAGATATAAACTTGGTATTAAAATTCCCAATTTTCTCCAAAATATTTTCAAAAAAAAATTCAAAAATTTTGAATTAATTTCCTTTTTCAAAAAACAGAAAAAAAATTCATGCATACGGCCGGATCCTAAAATGCTTTACAAGCATATTTTCTTAAAAAAACAAAAAAAAATATCATAACTAGTTTATGATTATCCATTAGGATTTGACCAAAATTTTAAAAAACCCTTTACCAATCATTTTTTTAGGGTTTAGATGTAGACTTTAATATCTATGGGGTGTAAATCTACATAACAGAGTACACCATCAAGTATTAAAGATACAAGGTGTAATAAACACGATGCTAAAATTCAGACTTTAAAACGGTTAGGATTTAACTGGATAAGGTAGAGACTCTTTATCGAAGGGAGATCTACTTTAAACCGCAAACGAGACCGGTGAATAGAAACTTACCTAGAAAAAAAAATCAAACAACAATGCAGCTTACATTAGGTAGGGTGCACTGGGAGTGGTGCATCTTTCCTTTGCAGAACCACTCTCTTACCCAGATTCTCACAGACCATAAGTTCCTAGTGACCATAACATTAGGTGACGACTCCTAAACCTCAATTATAATTTTATGATTACATCTAAAAACCCTTCTCAACAATAACACACACATTCTCAAGAGGCATGATAAAGCTCGTTGTCGCCCCCGACATCGCAGCACCCACGACAATGTGTAGGGGCTATTTTAACTTTTTATTTCTAAAAGTACAATAAAATGATTAAATATCATTGAAACAAAAAATTCTTAATTGTCGTCCAAGGACCTTTTTTATATCTTTTGATCCTGTTTTTTTTTTTTTTTGTTATAATCAAGGAGGCTGAGGAGCCAATTGGTATTTAAATAGATATAACATATTATTTAAAAATGAAAAGTGGTTGGCACGTGCCACTCACGTGTCAGTGTATAAGGTGTTTCCATGCAATTTGAGTGACGCATGGGGGATCGTATAGTTGTCAAACAATGGCTTTCAGGTCGGTGTTAGAATAGTCTCGGTAACCCCTACATCCCTGGGTGGCGCGTGTGGCATAAAAAGGCTTTTTATTTATTTATTTTTTAATTTTTCCTCTCTCCTCCTCGTTTTTCACGTCTGGCCTCTAAATGTTTATAGTAACCTTTCAATTTAATTTTCTTTCATATTTGATCAATTTTTTTTATTACTATTTATTTTATTAATAATTATTTTTATAATTGGATTTTGTTTTTCAATTTTATTCTCCTTCAATTCTCTCATCTGTCAAATTTGATCCGCATTCTTTTTATCATTATTTGTTTTTTAAAAAAATTGAGTTCTTTTTTACAATTTCATCCTACTTTATTTTTTTATTCCATCAAATTTGGTACTCAATTTGTTTATTGTTTTTTTTCTTGCTTTGACAAATTTTATAAATTGATACTTTCTCTTTTTCTAATTTTATATTTTATTATTAAATTGATTGAGAATTGAGCTTCTAGAATTTTATAGGTAACAAGTTTGGAAGATTAATCCATGTTTAGTACATTCGTTCTGGTTTACTTGGTTGTTTTTTCCTTTTTTTTCATCCTTCAACATTTATTTAATTGGAGACTAGGCTCTCTTATTTTTTGTTATTTTCTTTCTATAGGGTTTTCACTAATTTTAAAAATGACTTAGGTTATCTCGAGTATTTAATTATCGTTCTTTATTAAATTTAGCTTTTTTTTTAAAAAAAGAGATTTATTTTTTAATTATATTAAATTAATTGATTAAATATAACTATGAGATGCTCACTTCATGATATTTTGCTTAGTTTGCTTTCCAGGGCTACTCTGACTGTGCCTACGACCTCTTTTGGTGTTGTTGTGCAGTGGCGTTAAAACCATCTCGGTGAACTTTTTCTAGTGGTGGGGTAGTGTCCACGATGGAGCGACAATGAGTTTTCAACGGTCTTTTCTTTCTCCTCCTCCTGAATATGATATTGCTAAATCATTTTCTTCATTTTATTTACAATAGATGTCTTTTTAATCATATTATTAAATTAACCAAGTTTATTGAATTTATTTAAGTGAATGACTCGTGTTTTAGATCTTTCCTGTTTTTTTAAAAACATTGATGTCGCTTGAGATTTTTTTTACATTAGAAAAAATTTGACTTGACCCATGGTGTAATGCATACACCAATCTAGTAATAATACTAATACTCAACCCTTTCTTTTACATCTATATATCTAAACAATAGAAAGTAATTTCCTTCACCTTTCTTGAACCAAACTTAGAAAATTTCCCTGCATTTCCTCTTTTAACTCCCCTTCATTTCCCTTACACCTTTTAGTTGCCATACACGATGTTATTCAATGCTTGTTTTTTTATCATCTTTGTTCATGTGAATTAAATAAAAAGCCCATTTTACCCCAACCATCTTGGTGCATTCAGTTTACCTACTTTATTTTAAATGTTCTTAGTATAAACTTAGTCTTGACTTCAGTGAAGCTAAAAGCTGTGAAGGGATGTTTGTATTTTGTTATATATAAAAAATGAATGTGTAATTATTTCTAAAAGAAAAGTTATGTGTCTACATTGATTCTAAAACAATTTGTTAACCTTTTGGTTTTGATAATATTTTCAGTTTAGTTTGATTTTCACTTAAGAAACCCAAACCGATTCAAATTTACTAATTTTGTTTGATTTGGTTTATGTTATTAAAAAACTGGAATTTTTTTTCCTTTTTATCCTTTATCTCACTGAATTGAATCCAAAAAAAAAAACTTGTCAAAACTGAATTATAATCACTCATGACAATATCAATAATTGTTAAATTGATACAAATCATAGTACTTTATATGAAACAAACATGAAGAACAAGACAGTAATAAGATAATAAATAGTATACATCATTTACAAGTGACTACCATAACCATAATTTTCCCTCTAGCTAGTAGGAGTCTTGGAAATGTCACTGAAAATGGCTGAAACAAACCTCGCATGCTCGTATAGAGGTAACTGGCTGAAAGTAGCCATGAGTGCTCCGTCTTTTTTTACTTAAAAAAGGAATTGATAATCTTTAGGCTATAAGCTCAAGGTCAGTGATTATCTAGCCATAGAGTCTTTCTCTTTGTCAAAGGAACTCTTTCTTGAACAAGCACGGTGCTATCAGGTCCAACAGTAATAGTTTATTCTTATTCCTATTAATGAAGAAGGAACTCAAAGGGCAACAATGAATACATAGTCAATCTTCAGATAGGCCTTTAGAAGCATTTGAGGGTAAAATAAGGTGTGTCCGATATGTTGTTGCTTACACCATTGATATTGTGCCCTTTAAAACTTAAGGACCAAGAGAGTTGACTGGTGTCGTTAGTCTTACAAGTTGTAACTCTACTATAAATTTTTCTGCAAGAGATCACTTAGTCGATTGCAGACATATATTATCTTCACAATGAGGTGGGAGACACTAAAATTAGAAATGGAGAATGTAAATGTTTTAAGAAACCACCACACTTTAAGGTGGAGATTACATTTTACTTATATAGGGAATGTATACATATATAGTTGGACTATCGAGTATAAAAGAATCATAACATAAATACAATTTATTACATTCCTATAATTATAGGCTAAGAATCAAAAAGAGATTCTGGAGAATCCCGTAAGCTAAGTATGGATTAGAGCACATATGTAACTTGGATCGAAAGAATGTGAAGAGTGGGCATGAAACACTCTTAGTAAAGACATCGGTAACTTGAAGAGTAGAAGGAACATGTTGAATGTGAATACGACCAGTTACCACAAGTTCTCGAATAAAATGATAGTCAAGATCGATGTGTTTGGAGCGCCTATGAGAGACTAGATTGGAGCTTAAAAAGATGGCACTCTTGTTGTCATAGAGAAAGAGAGGTCGATCTATACGAGGGACGTGCAAATCACGTAGGAGATGATCTAACCATAAAACCTTAGCAACAATGGAAGCCAGGGCACAATACTCAAATTCACAAGTAGAGCGAGACATCATAGGTTGCTTCTTAGCACTCCAAGAGACAAGGTTGTCATCGAGATAGATGGAGTAACTAGAAGTGGAGCACCTAGTGTCAAGGCATCTAACCCAATCAACATCAGAGTAAGTAGTAATGCTAGCAGAAGAGGAGGCGGTGAATGAAATGTCATAGTGAAAAGTGCCATTGACATACCAAAGAATGAGCTTTACAGCTTAAAAAATTGTTCATCAGTAAGAACATGCAAGTATTGGTTGACTAAGTTTACTGAATGAGTAAGGTTAGGATGAGTAATGGTCAAGTATTACAGAGCACCAACAAGAGAACGGTACAGAGTGATATCTGCAAATAGGGAACCAGCGGAGAAAAGATACTGAACGATAACCATAAGAGTGGATACTAGTTTGCAGTCAAAGAGTTGAGCTCGTGTAAGAATGTCGCGAGCATACTTGGTCTGACTAAGAAAGAGTCCTGCCGAGGTAGAGGTGGCTTAAAGACCAAGAAAGTAGCTGAGAGAACCTAAGTCCTTAATGGTGAATTCTGAGTGAAGCTGTCGAATAAAGTTGCTGAGAAAAGAGTTATTGTTTCTAGTGAGGATAATGTCATCAACATAGAGTAAGATATAAATGATGTGTTGCTGGCGATGCAGAACAAATAAAGAGGTATCAGCACGACTACAGGTAAAACCAACTTTTAAAATAAATGAGCTGAACCGTTGAAACAAAGCACGCAAGGCTTGCTTTAGACCACAAAGAGCCTTCTTGAGTTTGCAGACATGCTGAGGAAAATGAGGATCAATATATTTAGAAGTTTGCTCCATATAGACATGTTCCTACAAAATACCATGAAAAAAAGCATTTTTAATATCAAGTTGGCCCAGAGGTTAACCATAAGTGATTGCTAGTGAAAGCACTACATGAACAGTGAAAGCTTTGACTACTGAACTGAAGGTTTCAGTGTAGTCAAGACGAAGGAGTTGAGTGTATCCTTTGGTAATAAGACGTGTCTTGAGGCTGTCAATAGATTTGTTAGACTAATACATTGTAAGAAAAACCCAATTGCAACCCACAATGTTCATTTTGGGAGGCCGAGGAATAAGATCCCAGGTGCAATTTTCATAGAGAGCGTTGAGTTCTTCATCCATAGCAGCAAGCCATGCAGGGTTTTTGGCAGCAGTCTTGAATCCACGGGGTTCATATGTAGTGAGGAGGGCATGTAAGAGACCTAAGACATATTGACTCAAATATATAGGGTAATGTGACCAAAAATACATGTTTTAGCTCGAGTGACCATCGGGTAAGAGGATGAAGCAACAAACTGGTCACGATGAGCTTGAGCTTTAAAATGCAATGGAGCTTGTGTTGGAGGGTCAGGGGTTCAGGAGAAACTAGAATGTGTTATGTGAAAGACAACTAATCAGTAGAAACCTGCATAGGCTCAAATAAAGAGTCAGAATAGAGACGACATGCATGTGACTAAGACCGAGAATGAGGATTAGATTAAGGAATTGTGGGCAATTGGGTGGTAGATAATGGTGGGTTATAAGGATACATGAGCTCACTAAAATTGGATAAATAAGGATGCAGGAGGCTGAGCGATCGAGTTGGGTATTAAAGGGAAATTAAGTTGATCAAATTTAGCTTGATGCGTGATATAGATCGTAGAGGTGAGAGGGTCCGAACAACATAAATCTTTATAAGAGGAACTTTAGCCCAAGAATATGCATGAAATGTTGTGTCGAGAAAATTTGTTAGCAACATAATCACGTAAACATGGATAGACTTTATAACCTAAATGATGAAAATTGATGTAAAGACGAGATTTACCATGTAGAATCTCAAAGAGAGAGACCTCCAAGAATGGGTAGGCAATCAATTGATGATATAGGTCATTGTATTAAAAGTGCCAACCCAATAATAAGTGGGTAATCATGAATGAAGAAAAGATTGATATTGAAGAAAAATATCAATAAAATCATATTTAAATTTCATAGGGTAAAGCCATGTAAAGCGAGAGTGATCATCAACAAATATAATGTAATATGCAAAACCCATTTTTTATTTAATAGGAGCTGGGCCCTAGATGTCGTAGTGAACAAGACCTAAAATAGAGGTGGATCGAGTATTATTAGTAGAAAACAGAAGCTTATGACTTTTAGCAATCTGATATGTAGCACAAAAGCAAGATTAGGAAAAATAGAAGTAAGGGATAAATGTCCTTTTTTATTTAATAAAGAAATAATAGAGTAGTTAACATGACTAAGACGCGTATGTCATAAATCATACGATGTTGTAAGGACAAATTTATTTAGAACATAAATGAAAGCAGCATTGCCTCGTTCTAGTACATAAAGACCGTCATCACATCTTCTAGTTTCCACCACCATTCTTGTGAGCTTATTCTAAATAACAAAAGAAGAGTAAGTACATGTGACCAGAAGAGTAAAGTCTTTAGTCAATTTACTAATGAACAAGAGGATTTTGGTGAGATGTGGTACCAATAAAACATCAAGCAATTTTAAATTTGGAAAGGGTTGAGAGGTACCCGTATGGGTGATGGGTAAATAAGCCCCATTTCCCACAATAATCTTATCCTTACCAATATATTGCTCGAAGATGGTGAGTGCAGTCGAATCCGGTGTCATATGAGCAGAGTCACCAGTGTCAAGGTACCAATCTGAGGTGGAGCTCGAAAAGGTTTCAGCAATGTGTGCTAATGGCTCCACACGATCATATCGGTTCTGACATCAATCAGTAGTGTGGTCCTCTGTTTTACAAATTTTACAACATGGGTTATAAGAACAATGAGATCAATAATTCCCAAATGAATGACCATCGTAGTTGCTAGAGGAGGGGTCACTTGTGCTGCCATGTGAGCCATCTCTGTTGTGATGATTTCTTGTGCAATAAAAGTGTCCTCTATTCATTGTTGCTGTGAACGTTGTAGAAGAGAGTGTGAGTTTTAAGTGATTTTTGAAACAAATCAAAACTTTTAACCAGAATGATCAAAACGCGAAATAAAGGAAGAGGTGTATCAGCCATCAGTATGGAGGAGAAGGAAACAAACTTAGTGCCAAGTGCACAAAGAAACTAATGAGATTTATCGACTAGTCATCCAATAGCCATTAATTGATCACAAAGGCCTTTGAATGCACGGATAAAGTCAGCAATGGAGCAGTTTCCTTTCTTTATGAGTTGAAGTTCATCGTTTAGGCGAATCTCTCGAGTTTTAGATCTATGGATGAATACATGTTCAAGAGCAACCCAGATATCCCGAGAGGTTACAAGGCCAATAACGGTTGCCATGGATTTTTCTATGAGAGATGACAATAGCAAACTTAAGATTCGTTGATCTTTGAGTTTCCATTCAAGGAACTCGATGCTAGCAGTAGAATTATTGTTTGTGGTGGTTAAAGTTTCAGACGGTTGTTAAAGAGAACCATTAATGAAACCAATGCAACCTTGGCATTGAAGAAAAGGAATGAGCTGGCATTTCTAGAGCAAAACATTTATGGCTGAAAGCTTAATGGTGACCATATGAACCATGGTATTGAAGGAGAGGGGCTCTACCCTGAGGAAGAAGGGAGGAAGAGTTTTAGAGTTTAACCTAGAATGACTTTGATACCATGTAAATGTTTTGAGAAACCACCACACTTTGAGGTGGAGATTATGTTTTATTTATATAGGGAATGTATACATGTATAGTTAGACTATCAAGAAGGAAAGAATCATAACATAAATACAATTTATTATATTCCTACAATTATGGGCTAAGAATCATGAGCAGATTCTGGAGAATCCCCAACAGAGAAGGGATACAATTGGATCATCTTATCCAGAATACCTCTTGTTCTAGAGATAGTAACGCATGCATGTAGACATTTGACCTAAATGTACTTAGAGAGGCCTTCCTACTAAAGGAAACCACTCTCTTAGATGTGCCTTCTGTAAGGATTTATTTTGCCTTGAATTTTATTGGTTTTTCTGTTTCGTCAAAATTCAAGCTATGGGAATAGCATCGATTCTTAACACCAACACATTTTGGCAATGAGTAATCTTTTGTTTAGTGTCAAAATGAATTATTATTATTATTACTATTATTATTTCCTTTATCTTCCTTAGGCCAAAAAGGGGACTCCTGCCATAGTTGAGAAATGGAAAAGTGAATCCAAGGAAAGGATATGAAGCATAAAAAACACAAAGATATAAGGAGAAGGATAAAAAGCATACCATCATAAAGATAAAAGAACGAAGTAAAGACGAGGATAAGGGGAAGAAGGATGAAAGTGGGCATAATGATTCTTGCTCTAATCACTTCAAAAAAAAAAAGGCCATGAAAGGTTGGGTTTTATTACTGGCTTGCAACCGCTGCTTGAACATGTTGCAAATGATAAAAGGTGGTGAAATTTATGGACAAGCCTTACTCTTGTAAGTTGTTTGACATTAATGGTAAATTAGTCAACTTTTGATTTGCTCAATAATTCATATCACCATTCAGATTTTAAATGACATATTGTCATTAGCAATTGAAAAAAAAAATGTAATTTTGTTGTTGCTGGTGGTTTTGAACTTGTATTTTCTGTGTATGCTCTAATGTATTATTTGAATGCTCAATGTATTGCCAATATGTTCAAGCTTTTTTCGTTTTATAATCTCATAAAAGAAAGGACGATGAAGATGAAGATCTTAATGATGTGCTCAAGCACATAAAAAGCAAGGTAATAAATATTAGCTTTGAGTTTTTGTGATTTTGTAGCTTGTTCAATCTCATTTTTCTCATTTTGTTATGAATTGTATCAACTGCTTTTCATTCCTTAGCCTCTTGTTCTCCTTTACCAAGTCCTCTATTTTGAAACTGTTCTCTTACAACATAATAGCTCAAAGACTGATTAAATCGATAGGGTGATGGAAACTAGCTAAAACTGTTGCACACTATATAGTTCATTTTTTTTTTACTTAAAGTTGTCCATCTGTTTATGTTAAATATCCTTGTCATCATATGATTATCCTGTTTTTGATTTGCCTTATTCTTTAAAAAAAGCATTTTATGTTTGAAAACGAATATCATGACCAAAGAAACACCTCTCATGCCCTCTCATCAGGGGAAAAAAGGAGGTAAATATAGTAATATAAAAACATTTCTCTTGGCAACCTAAAATTTCAACTATAACCCCGTCACAAGAAAATGTTTTCTATAAACAAGTTTAACCCAACTTCTCCCATGGTAAAAAAAAACGTTTAGTCCATCTCTCTTAAATATTATGATCCTCTTCTGATATCACTTCTCTAACAGTTTTCCACTCCTATTCTATTTTAAACATACTTTATTGTAAATAAGACTCTCAAAGCTGTATTTTTTGTACACGCCATTGTTTTCATATTATGTAATCTCTATATAAATGAAATACAAGCCATGTATATGGAAGGCAAGTTTTCACTCAATCTTACATGGTAGCAGAGCTTGGTTCAAGAGGACCTTTCGTAAATATGTCTTTCTTTATTCCTTCTCAAACTACTCTTGTGGATGAATGAACCATGTCTGATTCATTCTCTTTCAAAACTCATCTACCCGACATTTCAATTAAACTAGCCTCAACAAATTATCTCTTATGAAAATTGCTGGTTGTTCATATTTTACATGGAATTGGCTTCTAAGCTATGTTGCGAATGACTCTCCTCATCCAGCCACAATTGTTACTACCACTGATTATACTATAATCCAAAACCCAGCTCCAATCAAATAGTTACGTATTGATCAACTAATCCTTAGTTGGATCAATTGTTCATTGTCCGATGCTTCTCTATCTTAGGTGATCTACAATAAGACCTCCCATGAAGCCTGAGAGGTGTTGGAAATGTTGTATGGTTGACATATAAGGGATCATGCTCAACAAATAAAAAGTGAACTTCAATCTCTCATAAAAAGTGTTGCTTCAATGGAAGATTACCTTCCCAAGACAACATCTTTGGCTCTTGTACTTCGTGGTACTGGCAAACCGATGGAAGAAAGATGATGATTTTATCATCTGTTTGCTTAGAGGATTAGAATCTAAATTTGGTCCAATTACGGTTGTTATCAATGCAAGAGATAATTTTCCCTTCATTAAAGCTATAATCAGTAAGCTAAAGGAATTTGATCTTCAACTTCAAACATGAAGACATTCCACTATTTCTTTCTATACCAATAAAACTATCACATCTCCACATCGCAATGCATAGAACTCCTTTTGTGGGCGTTCTCAAAATAATTATCAAAAGTATAAGACAAATCATGGAGGTGGTAGGTATCAAGGTCGCATCATTATTGGATGTCCTCAACAACATCTTTCTCGTGGCATTGGCAAGCCTCTTGCACGTCATAGGTGTATAACATGTTTTCTCTGTGGTGGACCTAATCACAAAGCTGATAATTGTTGGGCTAGTGATGAAGAAGCTGAAAGTTATCAAGCCTTTCTTGCTGCCCAAACTAGAGACATTTCAGATGATGTTTGGTACTCAAATACGGGAGCAAATCAAAACGAGACTCCTAGTTCTACTGATGCTAAAGGTATAAAACAATACTCGGGAACATATTCTATGATGGTTGGGAATGGTCTTGATCTTCCTATTTCAATTATTGGTACTTTTCAAGTTTTCATATTTCACTCAGCATTTATTGTTCCAACACTTAAAAAGAGACTACTCTCTGTTTTTTTATTTACTACTGATCATAATTGCTACTTTGTATTTTATCCATGGGGTTTTCTTATAAAGGACCTGCAGACCAAACGAGAGATATTTAAAGGTTTTGTTGATCTAGACTGTAACCACTATATGACATCCCAACAAATTCTAATCTTATTACATTCCAAGCATTCATTATGTTTCATCCCAACAAATTCCAATCTTGTTGCATTCCAAGCTACAAAGGTTTCCAGCACCATCTGGTATGCACATTTGGGCCATCCCAATTCTAGAATTCTGCAATTGTTACTTACTTGTTTGCCTACCTTAAATAAACAAGTTACATTTTATCAAAGTTGAATTATTGGGAAATTAAAGTAATTTCCTTTTGCATCTTGATGCAAACCTCTTGATCACGCAGGCAAGCATCCCACACGCAAAGACATCAAATTCCTGGAAAGCCAAGTAAATCAAGTTTGATAGGAGTGTGACATAAAGATAACTTGTACCTTGGCACAAACACTATTGGAAACGGAAACCCCCACTCAACGAATATTGATTCGTGAATGAGAAGTATAAGGATAACGCCACGAAGTCAGTTGTTCTTCGATAAGTTATTTTTTAGTTCTTTAGAGAACCAAGGAAGAGAGATTATCCCACAAACACACAACAAGTACGACAAATAAAAAGTTTTATTAATCTAAATTGTCTAACCTTACATGTCTGGTTATGCATTTATTTATACTGACTCTATACTGAGACAAACCCTAATAGACCCCTTATATGGACTTATATGATGCTCACTTACAATTAAACCCAAATAATATAAATAAACCCTAAACTAAGAAGAAAATAATAATAACAATAATAAATCTGAATTTAATATCCTAAATATAATACGATCAGATTTGCTGCCCTTTAGAAGTCTCATATAAGTTAGGAGAATCAAATCAGAAGTTGCCTCCTATTTAGTTTCCTTGTTTGCAAAGTATTCTTAGCTGACTTGAATACTTATTTAATGATAGATTCCTATTATAATAAGGATAGAATAATTGTTTTCATACATTATAAGGATTTCACATTAATATGAAGTCTATACCACACATGGAAACTATGTTCTTGCCCATTAAATATCCTTGCAAGACTAGAAAATTCCCAAAACTAGCTGCCACATCCTTGTAGGAAAAGAATCCTGGCCAAATAGGAAGTCCACAAGTTAAAAGGAAGTAAATAACAAAATTTGTATAGCCTCTTTTGACCAATATTGTGATGCCTTCCTGAACTTTGCCTAATCTAAAAGTTTAACCCAAGGTAAGAAAACATGGTAGGAGACCCCATGTTAAATTTCAGCTCGATCCAACAGTCGAATTGGGATCTATGATTGTTGTTGTGAAATTGGATAGTTACGCATTTTACATCAGAATCCAAATCAGATTGTTTTTATGTTGCCCGGATCATATCATTCCATCTCTCTTCTAGATGAATCATCCACAAATCATTAACAGGGATAATGGACAAAGTTGTAGCCTTTTTTTTTAAGTCTTTGAAGTTCTTTTTTTGCCAACAATCGTCACCAACAACTTTGGATGAAGGTAACAACCGTTCTCTTTCGTCTATCATCATTGCAGTGTTTTTGCTCCTCTCTTTCTGAAGTTTGCTGGGCATCGACTAATACCGTTAACACATCAAGTTCTTGTTGTATCTTCCCTAGAATACGAGATAGACTTTTGATTTCTTTTTTTAGAACATTAATCTCTTTATTTCTCTCCTTTTGATACCACCTCTTCTTTTGAATCTTCTTCTTCTTTTGCCATAATACCTCATTAGAATTCATGAAATCATGATTACAACACTCCCTTTGCATTTTTTTTTAACCTAAAAAGAAAACTAGTGACAGTAAAGAAAGTGAAAAGAAATTGAGGATTGAAAACTGACCCAAAATTACATGGACTTTCAATTGACGAACGTAACAACCCTTTTTAGGCCCAAAAAGGACCCTAAACCAAATGACTTTCAAATGGTATGAAATTTGAAATTTAGAGCGAATTCATGCTAAAAAACCAAAATATCAAGTTAGATTTAATACTGAATTGATTTAATATATGGAAAGGAAACCGACGCGAATCAACCCTTTTAAAACCTGAATTTGGAATCTAAACCAAACGATATACAAATGAGTTAAAACTTGATATATTATTTGATTTCACCCTTAATAACCAGAATATCAATTTTGACACAATTACAATATGGTTTGATAGGTGAATGCAAAACAGAAGCGAAACATATCCCTTTATCCTAAATAACATTTTCTGATTATTTTTTTACTCTAAAAAGAAATTTTGGAAAGAAAGAATAATATGACACCCTTTTTTTTAATCCCAAAAGACTTAATTCAACATAACTAATCAAGAATAATATAGGAAGAAGACAATCTTACTGAAACTGATTTGAAACAAGATTAGACCCGAAACAAAAACAACACAAAGAAAAATTAACGCGGAGGGTAAAAACAAAAATACAAGAAATAAAAGGATAAAACCTGATTAATGAAGCCAATCTCTAATACCAAATAAAGCGAACCTCTTGATTATGCGGTCAAGCAACCCACACACAAAGACACTAAATTCCTGGAAAGCCAAGTAAATCAGGTTTGATAGGAGCGTGGCACAAAGATAACTTGTACCTAGGCACCAATACTATTGGAAACGGAAACCCTCACCTAACAAATATTGATTTGCGAACAAGAAGTATAAGAATGACGCCACGAAGTTAGCTGTTCTTCGGTGAGTCATTTTTCAGTTCTTTAGAAAATGAAGGAAGGGAGATTATCCTAACAACACACAACAAGTGCAGTAAACAAGAAGTTTTATTAATCTGAATTGTCTAACCTTACATGTCTGGTTATGCCTTTATTTATACTGACTCTATACTGAAACAAACCCTAATAGACCCCTTTATGTGGACTTATATGATGCTCGCTTACAATTAAACGTAAATAATATAAAAAACCCTAAACTAAGAAGAAAATAATAATAACAACAATAAATCCGAATTTAATATCCTAAATATAATAGGATCAGGTTTGTTGCCCTTTATAAGTCTCATATAAGCTAAGCGAATCAAATCTGAAGTTGCCTCCTCTTTAGTTTCCTTGTTTGCAAAGTATTCTTAGCTGACTTGAATACTTATTTAATGATAGATTCCTATTATAATAAGGATAGAATAATTGTTTTCATACACCATAAGGATTTCACATTAATATGAAGTCTATACCACACATGAAAACTATGTTCTTGCCCATAAATATCCTTGCAAGACTAGAAAATTCCCAAAACTAGCTGCCACATCCTTGTAGGAAAAGAATCCTGGCCAAATAGGAAGTCCACAAGTCAAAGGGAAGTAAATGACAAATTCATACAGCCTATGTTGACTAGTATTGAGATGCCTTTCCAAACTCTGATTGACTTGAAATTTTATCTCAGATAGGAAAACAAGTTAAGAGACTCCACGTAAAAGTTTAGCTCAATCCAACAGTCGAATTGGGAATTATGATTGTTTCTGTGAAACTGGATAGTTGCGTATTTTACATCAGAATCCGAATCTAATTGTTTTTTCATTGCCCGAATCATATCACCTCCAGAATTACATATGTTGAAACATTGTTACATACTCTTTGTATGGATGTTTGGGGACCAGCTCCCATAACTTCTTATGATGGTTTTTAGTTTTATTTGATTATTGTAGATGAATTATCTTGCTACATATGGCTTTTTCCCATGAATCATAAATCAAATGCCATTCTTATTCTTCCTGAATTTTTCAGAATGCTAGAAACCCAATTTCAAACTCAAGTGAAAATTTTTCATAGCAACGAGGGAGGTGAATTTATTAATACAACTTTAAAATACTATTTTACTTCAATAGGGATTCTATCAATTATATTGTCTTGAAACTCCTGAACAAAATGGTTTAGCTGAACATCATCATATTATTGAGACATGTCTCATTTTAATTGCTCATATAAACCCCTTAAACATCAATGCATAAGATTAAGTAAATAGAGAAGAACCATTGGTAAGATAAAAAAAAAAAAAAAAACTCTTAACTTGAAGTGTGAAAATACATAAGTGAATAAAGAGAAATTGGGACCTAAGATAGGAAAAACAAAGAAGAGAGGACTAGATCTAAAAGGCATGAATAAGTGAGGGATGAAAAATATAAAAAAAAAAGAGGGAAACCTAACAATATCATCATGACGTACATGTATGTCTTAGGATTTTCATGCATGATTGGTTTAATAATTCTTTCATTTGATCTAACACATGTTTTGAATTATACTATTAAGAATGTATATGATATTAATACTGAAAGATGAATGGTCTATGTAACGTTGAGAATGTTTCTGAGGACGGGATAATATGAAAAGAGAATTGAGATGAAGAACCTATATGGTTATAAAAGCCTTGAAAGGTAAGCAATTGTCGATAACTTCGTATGCTTAATTATATGGGAAATTCTCTTGAAATTTCGGTAAAAATTTCATCAACCTCTATATAAATTCGAAAATCAAACAATATCACCATGCTATTTTTATATCATTATTATGTTTGATATATTGTTTTGTTAACTGGAATATTACAGCTCATGCTTTTATTCCATCAAAATTTTAGACTACCTTCACCACAATAATTTTTCTTGTTAATAGGCTACCTACTCCTATTCTTCATGGCAAGTCTTCCTAT
>Ga0325405_1001071_pt1 | contig 27606 bp, 12 predicted proteins | sample PopdelMetagenome_21_FD_205663 | JGI IMG/M metagenome (GOLD analysis project Ga0325405, IMG submission 205663) | Populus deltoides microbial communities from Bellville, Georgia, United States - Xylem-Control-R2 | ecosystem: Host-associated > Plants > Phyllosphere > Stem > Wood/Secondary xylem...
ATGTTAATCTATCAACCTATTCATGTAAAGATAACGAGTATTGATTTCATGCATAAATATTTATAACCAAATTTAAATAAGGTTTTTAATCTTAAAATTGATCTCCCACTACTTTCTTGCAAATTAATAACCCTCTATATTAATTTGAGAAATTTTGTTTAGATCTTTTAGTGCGCTAGGTTCTCATTTAATTTATATGTTCTTAAGTAACTCAATAAATCAAAATAAATTAAATTAGGCAGATAATAAAGTTTAACAATCACATCTTTATATGACTTCTATATTAGTTTCGTGACAACTCTTTGTCTAAACATATTATATATGTTTCACCTAATTACTGCCCTTAATTTAATATGATCATAAGTAACTTATTTGTTTCATATATGTTAGTTAAGTAGGACCTAATTTTATAACATTAAACATATTCATTTAATGGTAACCTTGAGTAACTTTATAAGTTATCTATGAATAAAACTCTGGTTTTATGCATATAAAATCAAAAGGCAATAAATCATGTTCTCAACATATACTTAATATATAAATAAGAGATTTATTATTTTAATTAAGTCTCATTCCATGGTATTAGTGATATATCATACATAACAATCATATATAAACATACAACCCTAGCATGCCATTCTAACCATCTATCATGCTTAATAACATATTAAAATGCAAAATAAAAAATATTACATGCTTTAATTCTAATTATACACCCATCACTTTCAAGTGATATAAAGCATTCCTTCCTATTCGTTAATATGAGAGAGAACCATGCGTTTAAAATTATGCTTCGATTCTTCTAGCAAATCATATAAAATGACTTTAGTCTTATTTAAATTAGTTGCACTATTGTTTTATTTATCTTTTAGTTATTATTAGGCCTTTTAGATATATTAGGACCTTTATTTAAATTTTGGTTTATGGGATTATTATTATTTATTAGGTCTATCCATATTCATTATGGATGTCCTATTAGACTTAGGATTCTTCTAGTATAAATACTCTTTTAAAAAGATTTTTGAAAAAAAAAATATTACTTTTAATAAACAAATCAAAATTCTTGCTATCTTTTGTCTAGGTGAGTGATTCTTATACTAAGTTCTTCATTGAACTTACAAACTCTTTGAATGATTGATCAACTTTGTTATGATTTTATATCACTTCTTCACATCTCTTTACAAGTAGAGGGTGTGAGTGATCATGACATATAACTTTGGTTTTCCAAGAAAAGTTCTTATTGGGTCAAGTTGCAAACTATTCTAAAATGATTTTAGCGTATCTTAAGTTTTGGTCATTTCTTGATTTTTTTTTCTTCTTAGTTTCGACTAGAGTCTTGTTTTTTTTATAAGAAAAGAACTCTATTATTCTCTTATTATATCAAAGTTTGCATCAAACCCTATATTAAAAAATCATCTTGCTTAGATTCTTAACTTTGCCTAACACATCAAAGAAAAAATGTGTTATTGATCTTCATCTTCTATCTTTCTTGATTTTAGCTTAGAGTAAAAAAAAGAAATCTTGTTCTTCCTGAATTGTGTGGATTAAAAAAAATACAGGAAAAATTGATGGAATTGAGTTAATTGACAAGTTAAGGCATAACCAAATACAAGCCCTTGAATTTTGGGGTTGGTCGAAAGTTTCTTGATTTTGTTGAATAGGTATATATCAAATCATGGTATTGCCGAATTAAATTCTTATTTTTCTTGGATTATCTTGCATTATTTTATTTAAATTTGGGTAGTATAGATCTTTCTTGCCTTATGTTAATTATTTTCATGAAATTCTTGAAGTTGAATCTTGACTTCTTGAATTAGTTAGTTTTCTTTGAATCTTTAACATAAACTCTATTGCTTTCATTTCGTGTGTGTGTGTTTTTTTTTTGTCATTATATTTTGCACGAATTTACATTGCTATCTGGAATTTTTTTTCTCAATTTTTGTTTTGATTACTTTCATATATTTATTGATTCTTGAGTCTTCATTATTATAAAATCACTATGTTGTTTTAATTGATTATTGGATAAGTTGTTAGTTACCTTTAAAAACCTAAGTAAAGGGATAGTAAGGTACAATGCATGACTAGATTATTAGAGTGAAAAACTTGATTGTATTGCATGAAATACACGTGGAGTGACATTAAATTGAGTGTAAACACGTGAGAGAGTTAGAGAGGAAATTTTTCTTTGCTACTAACCTTTATTACAGGTATTCCTAATGTCATAAAAAAGTGTGACACAATCAAAGACGGAGGATCTTTTAGAAAGACAAGATAAGTTGGAGGTGATGATAGAGGCTTTGATGGGAAAGATGGATAAATTGAGCACTAAGATGATTACTAGATATGATGTTCCTAGTCGTAAAGGAAATGAGATTAAAAGGTTTACTAGACAAGCACTTTCTAGATAAAAGTGTAGTTGAAAACTCCGATTATAATGAGGAGGATGATATTGTTAATCATGGAAGGAAGTCTCATACACACCAAAACCCTTATATGAGACACAGGCAAGGAGAGAGTTTGGTGGTAAATTTTAGCCAAATAAGTATTTCAGCTAATGGAGAAATTTTGATGATCATGATGATTTAGATTGTAATTTGGATAGCATAAAACTTAAAATTCCAGCATTTCAAGGGGAAAAAAATGATTTGAAGGCTTATTTGGATTGAGAAAATAAGATGGAATTTGCATTTGATTTCCATCGATATTTGAAGGAAAAAAAGGTAAAATTAGTTATAGTTGAATTCATTAATTATGCTATTATTTGTTGGGATCAACTTGTATTAACACAATGAGAGGAGATAAAAGCAATCATGAGAAAGAGTTTTGTCCCTAATCATTACTATAGAGAAATATATAATATATTCCAATCTTTATCTCATGGTTCTAAAAGTGTTGATAAGTATTTTAAGGAGATGAAAATAACTATGATTAGAGCTAATATTTTTTAAGATAGAGACGCGACAATGGCTAGATTTTTAAATGGTTTAAATAGATATATTGCTAATGTTGTTGAATTGAAACATTATTTAGAAATCAATTATATGGTGCATATGGCTATAAAGGTGGAAAAATAATTGAAAAGAAAAAGTAGTACAAGACTAGGTGGTTATTTAGGATCCTTTCAAGGTTGGAATTGAATTTTAAAAGAGAGGGTAATGCACAAACAAAACCAATAGTAGTACCTAAAGTTGTCGAATCTTCATTTAATAAAAATAGGTTGTGACAATAGAGAAAAAAGGTAAAAAATAATGTCTAGCAAAAGCATAAGCGAGAGATTAAGTGTTTTAGATGTCAAGGACTTATGTATTACGCATCAAAGCATCCAAATAAAAGGATTATGATTTTGAGAGATGATGGAGTAGTGGAGTCAGCTAGTGATGAATCTGAATGTGAAAGCATGTCAGCACTTGAAGATGCTAGTGATATTGAATATTTTGTTAACGATGAATCCTTGGATATATAGAGATCCTTGAATGTTCATGTTAGTGAAGAAGATATTGAGCAATAAAGGGAGAATATCTTTCCTACTAGATGCCATATAAAAAATAGAGTATGTAGTATAATTATTAATAATGATAGTTGTATTAACGTTGCTAGCACAACTTTGGTTAGAAAGTTGGACTTGACTACTACTAAACATGTTATATCGTATAAGCTTCAATGGTTGAATGAATATGAACATGTTAGGGTGACTAAAAATGTTTTAATCTCATTTTCAGTAGGAGTTATAATGATGAGATTTTATGTAATGTTGTTCTTTTACATGTTGTAGACCTATTATTAGAGAGACCTTGTCAATTTGATAGGAAAACAAGCATGATGGTTTTAAAAATAGATATACATTGGAAAAGGATGGGGAAATATACATGCTTACACCATTGTCACCTAGACAAGTGATAAAGATTAATTAAAGCTAAAGAAAACAGAAGAAGCCGAACAAACCTTGTTAAAAAATAATGATGAGGATGTAAGGCTGAGTGAAAATAAAGTGAGCCAAGAGTGTGAAACACCAAATGGTAATGTTTTAGCCATTAAAGACAAATTTACAGGCTTTGGCAAACAAATAAAATAAAGGGAAGGTCAAATATGAAGAGAAGAAAGAAAGAAAGGTGAAACAAGAACAGTGTGTTGGAAAAATGGGGAAACACCTTAGTTTTTATGAAAAACAAAGTGATCTTACACATGTTTATTTTTATGATATGCATGTGATTTTACTCTTGTATAAGGAGGCATACTTTAACACTAACAAACTTGATTCTTGTGTTTCTAGTGTTTGTGTTTTTTTTTTTATAGGAATTTGAAGATGTATTTGCTGATGAAATTCTAAATGGATTGCCACCTATAAGAGGAACAAAACATCAAATTGACCTAGTACCATATTCGGCTATTCCTAATATACCAACCTATAAAAGTAAACCTAAGGAAACAAAAGAGCTTCAAATGCTAGTGGAGGAATTAATGTCAAAGAGGTACATTTGAGAGAGCATGAGTCTATGTGTTGTTCCTATATCTTCAGTACCTAAAAAAGATGGTACTTAGAGAATATGTGTTGATTATAAAGCAATCAATAACATAACAGTAAAGTATAAACATCATATCCCTAGATAAGATGATATGTTTGATGAATTTCATGGAACCTGTTTGTTTTCTAAAATTGATCTTAAAAGTAGATATCGTCAAATTAGAATGAAAAAAAGGTGATGAATAAAAAATTGATTTTAAAACTAAATATGATTTGTAAGAGTGATTAGTCATGCATTTTAGACTTATTAATGCTCCTAGTACTTTTATGAAATTGATGAACCATATATTGTATGCATTCATTAGTAGGTTTATAGTTGTTTGTTTTTATTATATATTGATTTACAATAAAGGATTAGATGAGTATATAGATCATTTAAGACAAGTACTTGATGTGGTTAGAAATGAAAGTTTGTATATTATTTTAAAGAAGTTTGATTTTTGCATGAAAAAGATTGTTTTTCTTGGACATGTTGCTAGTGCAAAAAGGATAGAGATGGATGAGACTAAAGTTAAGGCTATAAAAGAGTGGTCTGCACCTAAGACGGTATATAAGGTAAAACGGTATATAAGGTAAAACGTTTTCATGGATTAACAATAGGTTCTCATCCATAAAAGAATTGTTAAAGATTTTAGTACAATAACTTCTCGATTAACTAAAATTGTAAAGAAGATAATAGATTTTAAATGAGAAATTGAACAAGAGAAAGTTTTTAATTTGTTAAAAGAAAAGTTTATTTCAGCCCCATTACTTGTTTTACCTAACTTTACAAAAACTTTTCAGATTGAATTTGATGCTTCAGGTATAGATATTAGAGCTGTTTTAATATAAGATAAAAGGCTTATAGCTTATTCGGGTGAAAATCTTAATGGTGCAACTTTAAACTACCCAACATATGATAAAAACCTTGTATGCATTAGTAAGGACTTTGGAGACCTAACAACATTACCTTTGGCCTAAAGAGCTTGTGATTTATATCGATCATCAATCTTTAATACACTTAAAAAGTCAATGTAAATTGAATCGTAGATATGTCAAGTGAGTGGAATTTATTGAGATATTCTCATATGTCATCAAATACAAGCAAGATAAGAAAAATATAGTTGCATATATATTACTGCGAAGGTATATTTTTCTTAATACTTTGAACACTAAACTTTTATGATTTGGGTATGTGAAATAATTATATACTAATGATATTGATTTCTATGAAATTTATTTTCAATGTGAACTTGTCGAAACTAATAGAATTTTTAGGCATAATGGATTTTTATTTAAAGAAAAAATATTATGTGTTCCTAATTGTTCAATGTATGAATTACTTGTAAGAGAAACTTATCATGATGAATTAATGTGATTATGTGTTCCTAATTGTTCAATGTATGAATTACTTGTAAGAGAAACTTATCATGATGAATTAATGTGACACTTTGGGATTACTAAAACTTTAGAAGTTTTACATGAATATTTTTATTGGCCTAATATAAAAAGAGATTTACAAAGATTTTTTTGATAGGTGCATAACTTGTAAACAAGCTAAGTCTAAATGCCTTATGAGTTATATACACCTTTACATGCTTCTAAGGAACGTTAGGTTGATATTTTTATGATTGTTTTTTCAGGTTTACTTAGGTCAAGGAAAGAAAAAGATTTCATATTTATTGTTGTATATAGATTTTCTATAATGACACATTTTATATCTTTCCATAAATCTAATGATGCAATAAATATAATAGATCTATTCTTTAAGGAGGTAGTTTGGTTACATGGTGTTATAATGAGTATTTTGTCTGATCAAGATGTTAAGTTTTTGAGCTACTTTGGAATGTTGTTTTTTATGTAAGTTAGGAACTAAACTTTTGTTTTCTACTACTTGTCATCCACAAACAAATGATTAAACTGAAGTAATAAACAAAACTTTAACTTAATTATTAAGAGCTATCATTCAAAAGAATCTTAAAAATTAGGAAAATTATTTGTCATTTATTTAATTTGCATATAATCATAATGTGCATTCTACTACTAATCATTCACCATTTGAGATTGTTTATGGTTTTAATTCTTTAACATCATTAGATTTGATTCATTTACCTGTTGATGAAAAAATTAGTCTTAATGGTAATAAAAAAGCACAGGTAACGAAAGCCTTACATGTAAAGATACAACAACAAATAAAGAAAAAAGAATGAGAAATATGCATTTAAGGCTAATAGAGGATGCAAATTAGTAAGGTTTGAACTAGCAGATTGAGTTTGAGTGTATATGAGGAAGGAAAGATACCTGAACAAAGGAGATTAAAATTGATGTCTCAATGAAATGGTCATTTTTGTATCATAGAGATGGTTAATCACAATATATACAAAGTGGATCTAGCGAGTAAGTATGGTGTTAATGATACATTCAATGTTCTTTTTATCTCTTTTTATTTGATGTAGGTGATGATTCAAGGATAATTTTTTTTAAAAAGAGAGGGAATGATGCAATCCAAGTGAGACCAACATATTCATTAAAGGTTCTAGTTGGTCAAATGATAAGACCTAGATCTAAAAGGTTCAAAGAGACTCTCAATGGACTTTTTCAAGATGCACATGCTAAGGTGGGCATTCAGACATTACAAAAATGTTGAAATAAGAATATTCAAATCTACTAGTTTTGATCTTTCACTATTATTTTATTCATAAGGAGAGCTATAAAATGAATCAAAATTTGATTCTAGTTGCATCGGAAAGTATACATTCATAGCTTTCTAGTAATATATTGCACATATTTTAATTAACTAGATGAGAGAGAGCCATTCATTTCAATTTGAGCTTTGATTCTGCCCGCAGATTATAAAAATGATTTTAGTCTTATTTAAATTAGTTGGACTATTGTTTTATTTATCTTGTAGTTATTATTAGATCTTTTAGATATATTAGGACCTTTTATTTAAATTTTGGTTTATAAGATTATTATTATTTATTAGGTCTATCCATATTCATTACAAATATCTTATTAGACTTATGATTCTTTTTAATATAAATACTCTTTTATAAAGACTTTTTTTAAAAAAATGATTATTTTTAATTAAGAAATCAACATCCTTGCTATCTTTTATGTGGTTCAGTAATTTCCATATTATGCTCTTGATTTAACTTACAAACTCTTTGAATGATTAATTAACTTCGTTGTGATTTTATATTTCTCATTTGCATCTCTTTATAGATGCAGGGATAGGAGTGATCATTGGATATAAGTTTCTCTTTCCAAGGTAGGTTCTTATTGGGTTAAGTTGCAAACTATTCAAATATGATTTTAGCATATCTTGGGAGGTGTCTACATCAGAAAGTAGCCAAAAAGTTTTTTTTTTGAAAAATCTTGAGAGAAAAAATTACTTTTGGGAAAAATAAATTTGGACACAAATTTAATTCGCAATTAACCCCAATAACAATTAAAACATATAATTAACAACTCAATTATTTAACGAAGGCTCTAATATCACTGTTGGGTTTTCCAAAACACATACACGTAGCGATAACAATAAATTTAAAGATTTTCAAGAGTCCCAAAGATCATGTTAGACAAATCTAGAGTTGTTTAGGTCTATATGAAGATTAAATGAATATCATATGTTCTTCTTTGCATTGAATAATTGCTTTAAGGCTGGGTTGTCGCAAACCACAAATGGTCTAAGTGTTCAGTCTCTAACAGTAATCTATACGAACCACTAGTGAAAAATCTCCTAAACCCTTTTAGGAGAGAGAGATTGTTATACCTTTTAGTGTTAACTTTTTTCTTTTGTGTTTATGAATTTCTATATTATACTATTATACTATCATCTAATGTATATAAAATAAAAGGCATAACATTCTATTTATAAAAGAACCTCATAACCCTATAAATGATAAAACATTAATTTTCCTCTTAAATAATATCATATATATTATTTTAGGACAATTTTACAAAAATATTTAATCAAGTCCCTAATTGATTTTTTCCTAGGTCTAGAATTGGAATCCCTTGTATTAATTACATTCTAGTTTTTAATTTCTAAATTTATTTACAATCAAGTCACGCTTAATTAATTATCTCATTTTAACTTTTGATTAATGGTTCTTATGTGTGTAACTTATTAGGTTCCCTAATAAGTTTGTCATATATAAATCATAATCCTAAATAAAATTGGATTAATTAAATTAAACAATTTAATTTATTATGAATTAAAAAATTGATTGATTTATATTTGAAAATCAAGTATGATGTCTAGAAACATGTTATGATCCCCAGATATTAGAAAAGCCATAAGTGGTTTGACTTAACTTTTGAGTGACTAGTTTTTCAATGTAATTATTATCCATTCATTAAGAATATTTCGATTTATATATTATAGCATAGACAATGTCTACTATAATAAATCATTTTAGTTGTTAACACTATAATCATTGATTATTCAAATAAAATTTAAAATATTTTTCAAATCTCATTCTACCCTAACCAAGTATTTCACAATCAATAATATTTAAGAGCATATATAATATTTTCTGTAATTTACCTAGAATTATGAGTCATCTCTTGATTACTTGATTACTCAAATACATTCATATAATTTATGTTTTACCCAATATCTTCTCATTTATTATCCTTGATTAGGATAACATATGGTTAAAGATCAAATCATAATACTCTCTATATAAGATAATTTAGTGATCTCAAGTCAAAGGATCACTTACACAACTATCATGTGAGTCATTTCATAAAAATATATGATCTCTTCATATGAAATTCTTTAGCAGGTCAGTTCAGTGTACATGTCATCTGCATATTAGTTTTAGGTATCCCTTATACCTTAGTTTATGAGAGCAATTTCTTCATTTCATAAAAGAATGAACATAATATGCATCGGTCTCAACAATTCTAATTAATGTTCAATCTTAATAAAACCTTGACCAGGATCATTTAGGAACAATGCTTTGATGTAATAGAAATCTCATAATTACAACAACTTTATAATTTTCTATACAAAACATTTTTGTTCCACAAACTTTATTTTTACTCTAGATTCATTAATCAAATTAATTGAATATTAAATATAATTTTTTTTATTAATAATAAATATATTTTACATGAATATTCAGTGCTACATGTAACCAATCAATTGGTTATAAGGCATATTCACTAACATGTTTTTTATGACCTTGTGTGAGACTTTTTTTAGCTTCTGTGATCTTATCCATTTACCTGGTGACCTAAAATATTTATAAATATATGAGGTCAAATAAGTGTACCCTATAAAAAGGAAAAAAAATGATGAAGAATATTTGCTTCCCTAAAAGTTGAGTCATTAGTTACTATAATGTACTTGTCATTGGTTGAAAAGATTGGCCTTGAAAGCTACATATATTAGGAGATAATTATTGGCATGAAAGGGTGGCTATTGCAGGGGATATGAGTTAGATTGAGCAAGCCTAGAGCGGTCATTATAGTCTAGACAATTATTGAAATGAAAAGGTGGCCATTGTAGGCTAGGGGAGTATGTGTTGATAAAGTAGAGACTTTGTTATGTGTGCATGTCATTTTTAGGAATCTTTATGGTGGTTGATATTTTTTTTTTCAGGGAAGAAATTGAGGCCCAATAGGTGTTTAGAGGCAAATCCTATCTGTTTAGGAAACAAACAAAAATTCTATTAGACCAAAGACTTAAATTATATCTGTTTGGGCATTGCTGAAATGGACATAATTATATCCCATAACGGATATAAATTCTCCATTTAGGCATGGCCTAAATGGACATAATTCTTTTTAAAAATGGCACATGTAGTACACGGACCCATAAGTGAGCCACCTATTATCTTTAAATAGTGCTTGTGGCTCATTTCGACCACTATTAATTGTGTTCTCTGATGACTATTGATTTATCTCATCAAGATTTGTCTGATGGTCCTAAGAGTGTGCTGATGTGAAGTTTTGTGTTGTATTATTTCTTTCTCTTTTTCTTCTCTCTTGCTTTAGATTTTATGTTATCCTATTTCTTTTTATCATATGTTACTAATGAACCTCTTTTTTTTTATTGTTGTCATTTAATCTGCTTGCATTTGTTAATTTAAACATGTTGTGCTTCTCATTTTATGCATTTCTTTATCCAAAGTTTTGTTATAATTTGTTGCCTGTATATATGTTTGAGAGCGTGAGAGAGAGAAATATGAGATCTTAGCTGTTTAGACTTGGGCCAAACGATGAGGATATATATATATATATATATATTTTTTTTTTTGTATCATTATTTCCCCTTCTAGTATTTGAATTAGTTTTGTGACTATTGGCAATGCTATGGAGATGTTGCGTTGAGACTATCATAGATATGGAGAGGCATTAAGAGTTGTAATCATTGAAACTTTTATTATAGACATAGAGACTTTCATTATAGATATTGAGACTTGCTTTATAGAATGGAGAAACACTACTATTTTTATTGAAAAGTTCAATAATTTTCATGTGAGTGAGGATACAATATCTGGAGATTATTTTATCTCAAGTAAGTCATTACAAGATGTGCATACTTCCTTTCCCTTTTGTTTAGGTTGCTTTTATGTTAAGGTAATTTCTAGCGATCAATCTTTCAATCTTTTTTTAAGGCATCTTCTTCCTCGATATCATGCATGTTGTCATGGTGAAAGAGATAAAATTTGTCAGGGTTCCTTGTGTTTATGCTACTTTTCATGAGGGGGATATTACATAAATTTATTTTCTTTGATTGCAGCTGGTACTTTAGTGCATGTGATGGTCAGAAGGGTGGTAAGGAGCTTATGGAATGTTAGGAGCTGGACGAGTTGGGTGAATTTGGTGCAAGCTTGTCCACGAGCGCTTCAAGTCTATCTAGGAGCAGTCCATGCTCGTGTATGAGTTGGGATGATTTTAAGATATAGTTAAATGATATATTTTAATGTTATGAGTCTTGTTAATCTAGTTTAATTCAAACTAAATTAAAATGTTAAGTTTTTAATTACGAATTGTAAATTAAGAAATATGTTGAATTGTGAATTGAAGTTGAGAGGTTGTAAAAACACCCCATCTCAAATTTTTTTTATTGAATCACATATACCGTATATGACTTGTTAAATTGTGCTATTTTTTAAATATATTTTGGATTGTATTATTTTTTTAATGTGCTAATTTAAGAAGAAAAACTCAAGAATTAGTGAGCAATATATCAGATCCTTTGCTTAAGTAGCCCCACTTTGATTGTTTCGCTTGATAGCCTGTGATTAATTGAAATCTGTCGTACCCTTTATATTTTTTATTTGATTGCCAAGAAATTTGTTGTGGTCATATACGAGTCTACTACAATTTCCAAGCAAATTCCAACTATGCTGAGTAATGTGGTCTTGGAAGGACAATATCGTACATTGGTCTTAAGATTTTTCAACCAAAGGGCGTAACATTGAGGCCGTGCAGCTATTCTCCTGGTAAAATTGTGTGGCTGTTAAATTAAAAGTTCCAAATCAGTCATATCACTCACTACTGTACATATTGTACGGATTGATTTTTTTTCATAAAAGGCAATTATAAATGGGTCCAAATTATTATCCATTAACAGCTTTTACAAGTATATAGCTCCGCGGGCTATATATATAAACACACACACATACAATTTTTTTAATGTTTTTATATATATTAAAAAAATTAAGTGTAAATTAAAAAGTTTATGCATACATTAATTAAATAAATTGAAAATTATTTGTTAATAAACAGTAAAAAAATATTAACAATAACTAAAAATAAAACTTGAAAAATTAAAAAACAAGTATAGATCTATATTTAATTTTACAAGAAAACATATTTATCTGAATGTGTTTACTGAATGTTTTTATTAAAATTAATTTTTTATTCAATAAAATGATATTAAAAATAGACATACATATTAAATTGATTAAATAAAATAAAAGTAAAAAAATATTTATGCAAAATTGCATATATCAGAAATATTATTTGAAAATAAATATTTTTTATTTTAGAAATAAAGTTTTTGTATATAAAAAAATAGATGAATTAGAATAATCTTTTCAAAAATTAAATAAGCAAACAAAAATTACATATGAGGGATATTAATTGAAACATAAATTTTAAAATTATTTTTTTAAAAAAGATATTTCAAAAATAGATATAAGTAAAAAAAACAAGCAATATCATAAAAAAAATATAATAGTCTGGATGTTATGACTTAACTTATCAAAAACTCGAACCATAAACTCAACCAGGTTCAATATTTTTTTCACTTAAATTTATATTCATCCTAAAAATAGAAGAGGGCCAAAAGGAGCCAGGTGCTTAGGGCCACTACAATAAAGAGCCCAAGAGCGTTGACGAGCCTGGGCTAAATTTTATTTTTTAAAATTTTTTAAAGGGGTGGACGACCCACCCCTAATATTTTTTAAAAAAGATTGGTGACATATCGCCCACTTAGACAGTCGATATGTCGTCTACAAGCCCAGATTTCAGCCACTATAATGGTGGTAGGAGACAACTAGTCTTTTGAACTAAAAATCCAATTTTCAAGCTATTTCAATAATTAAAAAAAGAAAACATCCCCAACACCTTTATAACATCCATAAACCATTCCATCAACTCCGATTACCAAAAAATAGCCTCAAATCTAAAATCAAATCGATTTAGTTTTAGCTTTCTCAACTCAGATCTATTTTTCCAAGCAACATCGAGACTCTAAACAATCACTAGGAAGACCTTCTCATTTCATGGAACCCGGAGACACTAAAAAGACTCTTTTTGGTGGCAAAAAATGAAGTGAATAATGACTTTCTCTCTCATTGTCGGAATCTGACAACCCATCTTTCTCTCTTTTCTATCTAACTAGTGACCGAAAAATTACACTAATGAACTTGTATACTAAAATTGATTTTTTAAAATTTAAATGGACCTAAATTATATAAATTTTGTTATTTTTAAAAATTGAAGACTTAAGTGTATTTTTCATGCAATCTCTAACACGCCACCCATGTTTAGCATCGTTTTTATTTTAGTCCCCATTATTTCAATTTTACCCTTGACTAAGAATTCATAAGAAATTGGCCTATAATTAGAATTAAATCACAAAAAAAAACTTTAAGGACCAAATATAAATTATCAAAAAATAAACAATAAATCCATAATCTTTATGCGCGTGTGTATGTGAACAATGCTTTGCTACAAGAAAAACCCCATGATTTTTAGTTTATAGTTAATGGTTTAACCTCTTCTCAAGTATGCTGGAGAATCAGAGATGACAATTTATTAATTCATTAAAAAAATGAAACATAACAAAGGTTGGATCGAGAAGGAATAGAGAAACAATGATTAAATGGATGTTTGGTACAACTTCTATTTCTGGTTTTAGATACTTTTGAAAAGTATTTTTGGCTTGGAAAAATCATTAAATTGATGCTTTTTTTAGTGTTTTATAATGGTTTTAATGTGTTGTGAAAAAAATAATTAAAAAGAATTTATTTTAATGTATTTTCAAGCGAAAAACTGTATAGAAAATCACTTTACACCACAATCTCAAATACCTCTTAATTCTTTAAAAGTGAGCTGCATAATGTTTAATCTCTGGTTGATATATAATGTACAACTTTGATAAATGAAATAATATTTTTACTTAATTCTTTATTGTTATTCATCTTTTACTATCACTCCCTTATTTCATCGTTTTTTGTCTTCAACCACCACTCCTTCCTCAATAGATGTTGATATAACCACCATCCATCGTTACACAACACCCCTCTTTACCATCACACATCAAACCAGCAATAGCCTCATAACAACATCATTACAAACACATTTAAAAGAAAAGAAGGAAATGAAAAACCAAAGCCCCTCCTCCCCTTATCTCTCTTATTAGATGATGGTAGATCTCATAATCAATATCAGAATAAAAAGGAGGAAGAGATGCACATAATCTAGTTGGTCACGTGCTCCAACCCTTACTAGAGTGTGAATCACATGTTACAACCATATCAATTCGCCACCGCATGCAAACCATGTATCTTATTTGCTTTGGCCTCAAAAGCCTAGAAACATTTTTAAAAAACACTATGTTCCTCTTTAAATTAATAATTTCAATGATATTTAAGAAAATATTCTAATTATGCCATCATTTTAAAATAAAATTAGAGCTTTTTATGGCTATATTTTCATTAACTTTGTTCATCATATACAAGCTTAACATGCAACAAATTGTAAAAAGCTTACACATGAATAATCAATGAGCATAAAATAGTTATTGTTTTGTTAATTTTTTGTATAGTTTTCATGAATTAATTATTCTTTTCTTTTTTTCATACAACCATACAAAATTATGAAGCGTAATTTTATTTTATTTTTTTGAAACTTGCCTTTTAGTTTATAATATTTTTTTATTTAACAAATCATGCTACTAATAAAAAGAACATGTTTTTGTAAAATAATAATAATGAAATGGGAGTTTCGCCTCAAGAAATAATTTCCCCCTCTTTAATTTAAACTATTAAGATTCATTTGAATATTTATTTTAGCTATTAATAAAAAATAAGAGTAACTTTTACCAAATTAGTTCATTCTTTATTCTCGTTCATACTAGTAAGAATAAGAGAATGAGTAGACATAAGGGACAATATTGTAATCAGATTACAAACATCAAAGGGTTGGCAATAAATTATTTGATGGCTAGAGAATTGATCCTTGCCTCAATCTACATCTTGAAGTTTATACTTTATCGATAAATAATGTGAGTTGATTTTCTTTTATATTCTTATTCATATGTGTTTATATATTTTTTTATATAATTTTTTTATTAATACAAGGGATTATTAGAGTGAATGAAAAATGATATCTACTAAAAGTCTATTTAAAATTTTATAACGGATTGCTATTCCCTTAAAATAATAATTTGGTTTCTACAAAGAAACATATAAACACATGTAAATCAATATATAAAAGAAGATATACTCATAACATTTGTTGATAGGGTATAAGCTTCAAGATATAGATTGTGACAATGATCAATGCTTTAGGTTTAAATCAAATTATTTTCTATCTTCTTGTGCTTGTAGTTTAATTTCAGTATTATTTTGTAACTCTAATCAATCTCTTATTTTTTATAACACAAACAAGAATAAATAATAAACCAATTTTATAAAAATTATTCTATGTAAGAAGAAATAATGCGGATCTCTTAATCACGTGGTCAAGCGACCTCCAATGAAGTAGATAACAACCTAAAAAGCTGAAAATCAAGTTTGATAGAACCCCGACCCAAAGGTAACACTATACTTAAGAACCAAATGTATTGGAAAAAAAAACTTAGACAAAAAAATAACCTTATATCTAAGAACCCTAACTATGTAAATGACGTCACGAAGCCAGATAATCTTCGATAAGTTAGTGTACGATCTTCGTCCCTACAAAGAAATGTTGTTTTGAAACAAACAAACAAAAGAATAACTCAGGTTTATTCTTTAACTTGCTGCTGAAATTTACATCTCAAAAAAACATTATATAGTCTCCTTTAACTAAACCTTATAGACTCTTTTTGGGTTGTAAGCTAATGGTCTAAACTAGTAATCAACTAACATAAGTCCAATAACAAAATAAACCCCTAAACAATGTTTATGAACCAGAACAAACCCAAATTAAAAAATAATTATTTAACATTAAATAAATAAAATAAAATAGGATAATAAAAACAAAGTCTTTATGCTAAAATTCTTCCATATAGCCCAAATCTTTAATTTTCACACATTTTTGGTAGATTTCAGTCTTTAATTTAAACACATTGTTTTATCTTGTCCGAATGAATTAATATGCCTACCATATATGGTTGGAAATCTTAATATGTATAGTTTCCATTCCAACTTGAATCACATGGAAATTTCACTCGTAGCTCCAGATATGTCCTCAACAATACACGAAAGTCTAGTATGACAGATTGGACAAGATTCATCTAGTAACTTCGACCCTCTAAGATAATATATTCCTAAAATTAATTTTATTTGAACATGTATCACAATATATTTGCATGTGTATATTATCTACCTGTATAATTACAGCTTGATCCGATGTATGGTTTTAAAGATATGTCTGATATCACAAAACTATTTAACAGATATTTTAAAGCCATATTTAGAGCTGATTTGGTTTGTATCATCCTCCCATTCTTTAAAAAGATTTGACCTCAATTTTGTATCATTGAAAACATCTTATAAGGTCTATAAATCAGTACCAATCCAAAAAATAACATTATCTTCAAAACCAGGAAGAACCTTGTTAGCAACGAAGGTCCCCTTGATATACAAGTTCTCTTTTTCAGCCATCTTCCCTTTTTTTAATTTTAGTTGCTCCTTATATAGTTGTTTAGATGTCAAAGATACCAGAGTTATAGGTCTTCTATTTATCTGAAAGGAATATATATTTGTCACTCTATCATACATAGCTCTTTTATCCTATTTTCATGTTCTATCAAGTAATAAATGACTAGCTTGTATTGGTACAACATCATATAATACCTCATCACAATATTTACTAATATAAAAGTAACCAGAACTTGCTTATTCCTTTTCAATTCACTACTATCATTCAACCACTTTAATTTATAAGGTATGAGATATTTGGTAGTGTGGAAGTTCAGCTTTTCCACCAATTTTGTATTACCTACATTAACGCAATTACCACCATCTATAATTAAACTATATACCTTATTCTGAACATGGCCATCTTGATATGTATATTCAGTGCTCTTCTTACCACAAGTGTTCCCTCAACCGGATATTCAACACAAACACCATCAACATCCTCTAATGGTGACATCTTTCTTTTTCATCCTCCCCATCAGTCTCAACCTCATTATTAGCTTTCTAACCATTACTATTTTATTTGGAAATTATGAAGCAACATGACCAAAACCTAAAAAATAAAAGCATTTAATATCATGTTTATGAGAAGTGGAAGTAACATTATTACCTTTAACAACGATCAAGGTATCTGTATTCTCTCTAGGGTATTCAACCTTACCCTTCTTATTCGGATGTGATGGACTGCCCTTAGTGTTAGCCTTCCAATTAGGTTTCTAAGATGTCAAAAGGCTTTATGATTGGCTTTGCTGAATGGTACCCTTCTATTTAAGCTATTTCTCTACCTTTACAACCATATGCACCATCTCCTTCAACTTCATCTAATGATGCAACTTCATAATATGAGTTGTATCACAATTAAAGCCATTCATAAATCTAGCCATAGTAGCCTCCATGTCCTTCTCAATATTAGCTCGAATCATAACAAGTTTCATCTCCTTGAAGTACTCATCAACGATCTTTGTACTTTGACTCGTACTCTATAACTTTTGATACAATTCTTTATAATAGAGGCTAAGTACAAATCTCCTATTCATAAGGGATTTCATCTCATCCCAAATATCAACTCTTCTCTCATAATTCCTCATGTTGTTTGTCACTAAATTATCCCACCATACAATGGCATAATTAATAAAAACAATCACAACAATCTTGATTTTCTTAGGCTCTAGATAATTATGAAGCTAAAAACCCATTCCACCTTATTCTCCTATCCTAAATAAAATTCTAGGTCAATATTCCGTAGAAAACCCAATACTTTCAGCTTAATTATATCTAAATCTACACCAAACTCAACATTATAGTTGCCATAACCCAATTCTGGGTTATTCTCTAAAAAATCCTTTCTTATTAAAAAAAATAAATAAAATAAAGACTGGCGACGGGGAGAAAGCAGGCCGGGGAATACAGCTGCAATTTTGAAGGACATTTGAGACCTAATTGTACCCTATTATGCATAAAAATATAGAAAAAAATACAAATTCAAGCTCAAAATAAATGATTATTGGATGAATTTTCATAAAAATTAAGTCCAAAGACATTATTAAATTTTTAATAGGCCAATTTGATTTAATCTTAGACCAAATTAAATTTTAATTATGTTTAAGAATTAATTTGTGTCCAATTGAAGGATTTAATTAAGTGTAAGGACTTAATTATACTTCAAATTGGTCAAATTAATTTTATTAAAGGCTTAATTGGTGAAAAATTAAGTTTGGAAGCCCAATTTGGGCTTAATTGAGAAGGTTGAAATTTAAGAAGATCAAATTTATTTTTTACCAAGTTAATTGATTGAAATCATGAGTAAAATCACAAGAAAATCAAAGTTTTGGAGTCAATTAGGTGTGAAATTAAAAACAAATTCACACCCAATTACCAATATGCAAAATGATCCAAACTAAAGGGGCTTAAGTGACAACATCCAGGGGTGAAATTGAAGAAAATTAAAAGTTTAATTGTCAATTGAGGGTCAAATTGTATAGATCTGAGACGAAGGATCAAAGTGAAAAAAATGCCCAAATTCGAGGTTAAAATTGAAGTTCGGAAGGGGCTAAATTATATTAAATCAAAAGGTGGAGGACTAAATTGAACTTAAAAAATAGAACTAGACGACGTGTCGTGTGATTCACTGTTTATTGTCTTCTTCTTTTTCTCTGAAATGACAGTTTAGGAGGCTATTTTGAAGGTGCATTTAATGATTCATTTCTCCACCAAATTTAACCAAACTTACACACAAATGATCACTTGACATTGCTCTAGCACCCTATGTGGTCCGTTCATTTTGATGGACAACACAAAGGTCACAGTTCCAGCTAAAGTGGCCAACTCAAATAGCCTTCAACTGTCAAATTTGACAGTTCATAGTGCCTACTTTAAACCAACGGTTGGGATCCTTCCTAACTGAATCAAGGGTCGAAAGTTTTTCTCAGTGAAGAGAAGATTACCCTCTTCCAACTCTTATAAATAGGGATGGATTTTATGGCTTGCAAAAGAAGAAATTTGGGTTTATAAACGGCCAAAAAACTAGCCTCCTCCCAGTTTTTGCCACCTTTTCTCTCTCTCTCTCTCTCTGTCTCTCTCTCCACCTCTTCCACAACTGCCTTCTCCGGCTAGAATACCAAAAACCCCAGCCTATAAACCCTCACGAACACCAGCTCCTTCCTCAACGATTGTTATTGCTCACCGCAATGAACAGTAACACTGTTGTAGACTTCCTTTTCCTGCACCATAGTAACCCAACCACTAACACCTTCGGCCACCTTTGGAATCGCCGGACCTTCTTATCATGGTGACGAGCATCATGCTAGGTTGTTTTTCTCTCCTTCTCCTTCCTCTTCTCCTCCCACTCCCCGCCTGCAAAATTTACCATTGCATGCAGAAGGAAAATTAATTAACATGGTTGCTGAGCTAGGCCAACAACCATATGGTCCGGGGCCGAACCCGTTTTGGTCTGGCTCGGCCTAAAGAAAAAAAAAGATCTGTTTGGCCAAGATTGGCACAACGTAACTTGGCTGGGCTCGACTTATTTAGTTGGGCCGGCCCAGCCCGTACATATTTAATTATAATATTATTTTAAAAAAACAAAAACAAAAAAATTCAAAATCCTTTAAAAAATTTGTGATTTTATCGTATGTTTTTCTACCAATTTTTCATAATATCGGGTTGTATATTTACATTGTAAGATATAAATCCAATATTACAGTACTCGATTTTCTCCGATAAAGTTCTAAAAAAAATAAAAAAAATCTCAAAACTTTTAAATTAATTTCCCTTAAAAAAATGTTTTATTTTCATTCATACGACTAAATCGTAAAATTTTCCAAGTATATTTTCTTAGAAAGATAAAATTGCGTCTTTCTCATGATTTGAAAATAAAAAAAATGGATATCATAACCAGTTTATGATCATCTATTAGGGTTTGACCAAAATATCAAAAACCTTTTTTCTAATTTTTTTTAGGGTCCAAATGTAGACATTAATATCTGTGAGGTGTAAAATTATACGATAAAGTACATCCTCGGGTGTTAAAGATACAAGGCATAAAATAAATGCGATGTTAAGATTCAAACTTTAGAATGATTAGGATTTCAGTCGATGTGGTAGAAACTCTCTCACAAAAAGAGATTTGTCTTAGACCTTACAAAAGACCAACGAATCGAAACTCAACATAGAAAAACAATCAAACAATAATACAATTTGTCGTAGTTAGGGTGCACTGGGGTGATGCGTCTTCCTCTTGCACAACCAGTCCTTTACTCAAACTCTTGTAGACCATAAGTTCCTAGAGACCACAATACTAGGTGGCGACTCTTGAACCTTAATCATAATTTTATGATTAAATTCAAAAACCATTCCTAACACACACACACACACGTCATCAAGAGGCACGATACAAACTCGCCGTCGCTGACGACATTATGGCGTGCCCTGTGATAATAGTCTTGGTACCTATAATTACTTCTCTGGTCAAAATTATCACCATATCATTACCCTCTAAACTCATAATTTCATTGTTGTCCAAAATGTTCCCCATGTCCCACGAACACATCTTCAAAATCAACATCACTTATGTCCATATTACTAGCCATAAACTCATTCACATTAGTGTTAACTCCCCTCACAACCCTTCTAATATTAAACTCTCTTCGTTCAGACCTATTTTGAACTCCATCATGATCATTAACACATTTCCTCTCTAACTTATCTAACCTATCTCTAAAATCATTGGCCATTTGATCCATCCGTTGATTCATAATGCGTAACTGATTTACAATTTCATTATCTCTTCTTTGTGTTGCCATGTTATTGCTTCCCTCCAGCATCTTTGAATATGAAAACTGGTTAGTTGACAAGACTTATATATTCCCCACCCACTCCCTCACGTATTTACACTCCTCTCGTGTTTCACTCAAATATAGGTTTTTCACTCAAATACATTTGCTATGTCTTTTTCCTCTCGTCTCATCTTTTTTTGGCTCTTGCAGAATTGATTTCAACACCAAATATAACAACCTTAGCAGTGTATCCAAATATGTGTATACGAATCAAGAAGCAATAAAAATATAAAAACAAGCAAATACAAAACTATGATTATAATTTTATAAGTAATAAACAAATTTATATTAAAAATGAGTGTTTTTGAAGATGCAAAAGAAAACATATGCAAAGGTTATAAAAAAATTTAAATGACACCTAAATATATCAATTATGATTTTACTATACTATCAAAATTGAAAAATAATAGAAACGAAACAAGTTTGAATTATTAACACAAATTAGACCCATTACGACAAGTTCCAATCTCGAATTTTGTTCCTACAGCAAACGAACTCTAAATGAATTCAAATTTTATATGGAGAGTGATTAGCACCTGAAAACCTATTATGTAAAGTTTGAGAATTCTATGAATTTATTTGATCGGAAATTCTCTTATAATAAAAATATAAAAGCAAGCAAATACAAAACTATGATTATAATTTTATAAGTAATAAACAAATTTATATTAAAAATGAGTGTTTTTGAAGATGCAAAAGAAAACATATGCAAAGGTTATAAAAAAATTTAAATGACACCTAAATATATCAATTATGATTTTACTATACTATCAAAATTGAAAAATAATAGAAGCGAAACAAGTTTGAATTATTAACACAAATTAGACCCATTACGACAAGTTCCAATCTCGAATTTTGTTCCTACAGCAAACGAACTCTAAATGAATTCAAATTTTATATGGAGAGTGATCAGCACCTGAAAACCTATTATGTAAAGTTTGAGAATTCTATGAATTTATTTGATCGGAAATTCTCTTATAATACAAATTTGACCCATTATGGCAGGTTTTAATCTCAATCTTGGTTACTATAGAAAACGATCTTCAAATGAGATAAAATTTTATATGGGTGTAATTAGGACTCATAGAACCAATATATAAAATTTGAGAATTTTCTGAATTGTTTTGGTTCAAATTCTCCATTGTTTATATATTGTGGCAGATTACAAAAGTGACTTTTAGATGTTCTTTCTCTTTTTATTTTGACTTTTTATACTACTGATATAATATGAGACATCAATAAACTAAAATGACATATTTTTTTTAAGGAACCCTAGATGCAAAATACCAAGCTCTAGAATTGAAATAATAAAAAACCGAATAAAAGACATCGAAAGCTAAGGAAGCCAAAATTAACAAGAAGAAAATAAAGGATATGACCTGATTTCGAAATCCAGCTCTAATACCAATCTCTTATTCTTGATAACACAAACAAAAAAACAACAAACCAATTTTATAAAAATTATTCTCTATAAGAAGGAATGATACAATGATACAGACCCCTTGATCACATGGTCAAGCAAAGTAGCAAAGTAGATAACAACCCGGAAAGCTGAAAATCAGGTTTGATAGAACTCTGATCCAGAGGTAACCCTGTACCTAAGAACCAAAGGTATTGGAAAAAGACTTGGACTCTAGAGATAACCTTGTATCTAAGAACACTAAGTATGCGAATGACGCCACGAAGCCATTTAATCTTTGATAAATTAATGTACGATCAAAGAAAGGTTGTTTTGCCACATACAAACAAAAGAAAAACTTATGTTTATTCTTCAACTCGCTGCTAAGATTTGCAGCTCAAAAAAATATAATACAGTCTCATCTAACTAACCCTAATAGACCGTTTTTGTGCTGTAAGCTAATGAGTCTAAACTAGTAATTAACTAACATAAGTTCAATAATAAAATAAACTCTTAAATAATGTTTAATGGCCTAGAACAAACCCAAATTTAAAAAAGAACTATTTCACATTAAATAAATAAATAAAATAGAATTATAAAAACAAATTCTTCATACTAATTTCTCCATGTAGCTTTAATCTCTAATTTTTGTAAATTTTTGGCAGATTTCAATCCTGACTTTAAATGCATCATTTTCTCTTATCTGGATGATGTACACAACCCACTATATATGGTTGGAAAGTTTAGGATGTCTATTTTCCAATCCAGCTTGAATATTAACAAAATTCTACCTATAGTTTCAGATATGTCCCAAACTGTACACAAAGGTCTAGTCTAGCAGATTTAACAAGATTCGTCTAGTAACTCTGACCCTCTGAAATGATATGTTCCATAACTCTATTTGACCTGGAACACTACCATAATATAATTTAATATGTCTAGTATCTCCCTGTAAAATTACAGCTCGATCCAATATACAATTTGAGAGATATGTTCAATTTCGCAAAATTGATCAGCAAATATTTTAAGATCAAATTCAGATCTGGCTTGGTTCATATCAAGAAATATATAATTTTAGACACTTTGTGAAGTAGTTGTTATGAATGTTTAAAAATTTTTGAAATGTTTTTTTTATATTGATAATTATGAAAGTTAATTCTAACACTATTTTTATTTTAAAAAAATTATTTTATTTAATACATATATTATTTTATTTAAAAAAACAACTCTTTTTTAAATAATCTCTTAACAAACATAATTTTTCTTTTGCTGTAACAATTTCATGAAAGACCAATAATATAATAAGCAAAAACAAGCAATTAAGAACATATTGAAAGCAATTCTTTATATATATATATATATATATATATATATATATATATATAATCAACTATTTTATTTAAATTCCTATTTGATAATAATAATTAAAAAAACTCTTAAGGTACAATGATACTCTAAAAGATTTATGATGACCAACTAATTAAAATTTGAATACAAAGTTGTCTAAGGTATTCGTAAATATTATTTTTATTTGAAAATATATTAAAATAATTATTTTTTTAAAAGTTTATGTCAACCTCAACACTAACGAACAATAATTCAAGTGATATGTGAAACAGTATAATCTAAGGAATGGCCCTTGGATTTTCTCCAAGGAGAAGTCATTTTTAACATGTGGGGTAAAGTTCATTTATTAAGATTAGACTGCCTTGTTAACATTACCACACCACGTATCGAGCTACCGTTGTGTGCCCGTGGACACAACAAAATGGTAATAGGGTTGGGACCCAAATGAGTTAGTGACTCGTATTTGGTTTGGTTGCCACTGTTGGAGGCCAATGCAACTACTACCAAAACCACACTCACACACACACACACACACTTGGAGGCCAATGCAACTACTACCACACACACACACACACAGATATCACTCAAGAAAACCAATGTTTGACCCCATCAATTTAAGGAAGAAGTCTTCATTTAGAATTAGCTGCTAAAATTTAGAGGTAAAGTGAAAAGTAAAATGGTAGAAAGGGAAAGTACAATGATTTTATTAACGTGAGCTTCCCTTTGAAGCATTTTTAACTTTATTCGGACACATTATTTTATTAATAAATAGTTAAGGCATGAGAATAATACAATAAAAAGAGATAATTATAAGGTCTATTAAAAAAAAGAATTAAGGTCTCCTTAAAGTCTAAGCTACTAGCTAGGTATAGGTCTTAGCTAAATATTGGGACAGGATAAATATGGGCCTTAAGATTTAGACAAGTGAGCAATGAAAACCCTTTGTGATTTTTAGTTCCTCAAAATATTAAAAACAAAACCATGTCGACTAAGAGAACTCAGCAATATAATATTGCAATAGATCATCATGCAATAGATTGAGACACAAAGAGGCACTGTTTAGCCCTGGATTGCTGCCTCATAGTATCTCTAATAAGATTATTATATCCCTACCAACCAATCTAGGGGGGAAGCTGTGACAGGAATATGTTTAATCATACAGAGAGGGGCAAAATGGTGACCCAAGATATTCTTGAGAGGTTGGTAATGGCAGCCAGGGAAAGCTAGCTAGAAGATAAGGGGAAATGAATAGAGAAACTGGTTAAAAAGAAGGATTGATCGTAGGGGTTGCGTGGTACTATAGAAAGGGACCCCATTGTACCATAGGGTCTTGCAGGGTGTCCCATTTCCTTTATGGGTCCATGCCTCTCCCTCTCTCTCTCTTTCAATGCTTTTAAGTGTAGTATGAGTCATTGGGAAATGATGTAACGAAGGGCAAGCGCTTGTTCATCAAGTATATGTAGCTAGCTTTTCATGAAATAATGTGCAATACTCCCTCTTAGCTCCCCCTTATCTTGGTAATTCTGATAGTACCCTCGTTTTCTCTCCTCTTTCAGAGCTCAAATTTCATTCTCTTCTGCAGAAAAAACCAGGCGTCGCTTCTCATTGATTCTTCCCTGCCTGTAACTGATCCACCCCATAGTGCCACATCCTATCTCTGTCTTTGCTCCATAACAACAATCTTCAGGAGTTTGTGCTCTCTTTTGTCTCAAAACACTGACCGTGCCTACTAACTTCTCCACCACTTCTCTACATGCTTATAGCTTTAAATATATCCATCATTCCCTCGTTTAGCACATAATTACCCTTCAAATAAAAAGAATAATCAACCCACTTTATTTTTTCTGAAAAAAAAAAATGAGTGACCATCATCAACAAAATTCAGAGACGGAAAGTAGCTCAACAAACTCCTTGTCACCAGCCTCACCCTCTTCACCTTCATCTAACTCTACCCAATCAAAGAAACCTCTAAAAGACCAAGAATTCTCTCCTTCTAAGAAAATAAAAAGGATAAGAGACTCCAACAAGCATCCAGTCTATCGTGGAGTTCGCATGAGGAACTGGGGCAAATGGGTGTCAGAAATTCGTGAGCCACGCAAAAAATCTCGCATTTGGTTAGGTACTTTTCCTACACCAGAAATGGCAGCGCGTGCGCATGATGTCGCTGCTTTAAGCATCAAAGGAAACCCAGCTATTCTTAATTTCCCCGAACTCGCCAATTACTTACCTCGACCAGCTTCACTTGCTCCCCGTGATGTTCAAGCAGCCGCTGCTAAAGCTGCTCAAATGGACCAGTTTGACCAAAAATCTGAAACAACAACCACAACATCTCCATCGTCTTCTTCGACATCTTCTTTGACATCACTTGTTTCTTTGATGGAGTTGTCGTCTCAAGAGGAAGAGCTGTGTGAGATTGTTGAGTTGCCAAGTCTTGAAACGAGTTACGAAGAGTTGAGCAATGATTTTGTTTACTTCGACTCGATTGATGAGTGGATGTATCCTCCGCCATGGATGCAAAGCATGGAAAATCACTGTTGTGGAGGCGGCGGGTGTGCTTGTGATGATTTTACATTGCCGAATGAGAGTACTGTTTTATGGGATTATTAGTGTTTTGTTTTTCCTTTCTTTTAATGAATGTGAGTATGTACATGTATCTGAGTGTGCTAGTTCTTTCTTAATTTCTCTCTGTTTCTTTCTCTTGTTTTTTTTTTTTATATATATCTTATGAAGGTTTTTTTAGCCCTTCTTCGTTTTTCTTTGAAGGGTTAAAAGTTGTCTTTTTTTCCTTTTGGTGTCTCTGTTTTCTGCTCCTGTGGTTCTGTAACATTATGACCTCTTTGAATGAATCTAACTGTACAGTTTTTGGGAAGAGGGAAAAATGTGTGATAAATTCCTTTGGTTTTAGTTTGCTAAAAACACATTATAGACTTGGTAGCTTGTGTGTGTAGATTTTTTTATCCTTTTTAGCAAAGAAAGAATCCAGAATGGTGGCCATCATTTCTGGATCTTCTAGGGGAGTCTTTTTTTTTTTCACAGCACAAAAATGTTTTCTTTTTAGTAAAATAATACATTGCACAGTTTAAAGAGTTATCTATTATTTACAAGTTGCAAGCATAATTTGCTATTCTCTCAAATTATAAAATAAACTCATATAATTTACAATTAAAAAAATGAAACATATAGAATAAAAAAATCGTTTAAAGGTGTTAAACTTCACTTGTTTTAAATGACTTGTGTGATTCACAAATATAACAATGATAATCTTCTTTGTTATTATTAGATGATCTCATTAAAATTTTTTTAACGATACTAATAATATAGTAATTAGAGTTTTAATATATTTTATATTATTTTTTTTTGTTTTCCTTGTTTATTTCTCTCTCATATCTCCTCATATTGTAAGATTGTGTTTTATTTTATAATGTGAAGGATCACATAAGACACTTCTAACTTTTTAAACTATTTTATTTTTTAATATTTCATGAGCAATATTATTTTATTAAAAAAGTATTTTTCCCATGCTAGTGTGCTTGATATTGTTTGTTTCCTTTTGGTGGCATGAGGAAAATCACTGAACATCTCTTCCATCTAGACCGAGAAGGCATCTTTAATTGTGAAAGAAATTTAAGAGAACCATTCATCTAGTAA
>Ga0325405_1001073_pt1 | contig 27596 bp, 10 predicted proteins | sample PopdelMetagenome_21_FD_205663 | JGI IMG/M metagenome (GOLD analysis project Ga0325405, IMG submission 205663) | Populus deltoides microbial communities from Bellville, Georgia, United States - Xylem-Control-R2 | ecosystem: Host-associated > Plants > Phyllosphere > Stem > Wood/Secondary xylem...
CCATTTTAATAAAGTTATTTTCTAAAATATTTTTTATTTAAAAATATATTAAAATAATAATTTTTTATTATTATTTTATATTAAAATAATATAAAATTATTTAAAAATCTAATTTATAATAAAAAAATTTAAATATTTTTAAATACACTTTTAAAATATAAAAATAAATAATATATCTGAGTCTTTACTTAGCTGCTCCAATACCTAAATGCAATAGTCTCAAAAAACCTCATTTGTTAAGCTCATTTGTTAAGGTAAACTAATTTTATTTAATAAAAAAACTCAATTACTCATGTAAGCTTAAGTTTAGGAACTAATTTAAGTATATATTTAATGCGTGAGTTTTTTATTTAAGTGTCTCTATTTTTATTTTTATTAATTGAGTTAAAGAATTTTTTTAGTTTTTTTTTATAATTAAGTATATGTGCTAGATTTCGTCATTTATACACTAATATGGCTGTAAAATTGACACATCATCACATGCATGTACATCAAATATACATGAACATAATAATACTTTATTTATAATTAAGTGTTTATATTTTTTTATTATTATTCAAGTGTTTGCATTTTAAATTTTTTTATCAACTTAGTGCTTTTGATTTTAAATGCTCCACTTTGAAATAGTATTTTGATCTTATTTGATAAAGTTAAGTAAAATTGTAAATTAAAATGATAAAAACTTATTAAAAATAAAAAGTAAATTTGTATAGACTACAATTGATTAGATTAAAACATTAAAAAAAAAGAATTGAAATATATATACACATTAAGGTTCATTAAAACCGAAATTTAATTAAAACTCACGTATTTTGCTAAGAGAAAAAAAAAAGTTGTGAAGGAAGGATGGTTCGGCCTTTTAGCTTGGGGCAATTACTTAAAAGGAGACCAAATTTGGTCATCAATATTTGTGCTCAATTATGAATTTTTAAAAGCAAGGTGGAAGTGACATCAAGTCAAACACTTTTATACTTTCCTTTTGATCAAGCATAGAAGCGTAGTGAGCATTATTTACATTAAAAATAAACATCATCTAGTTAAATGTTAATGATGGGGTCAAAATGCTAAGTTTTGTGTTGTTTAGGGATCAAATTGGACTCTTCAATTAGTCAAAGAGACCAAGCAATGCGAAAGGAAACATGCATAATAGGAAGAATAAAAAACATTAGGGACGTTTTGGGCATGTTTTTTCTTGGTTATTTTATTTAGACTAATTATAAGGGTGTTTGAGAGTGTGGTAATGATTATTTTTTAAAGTACTTTTCGTTTAAAAATACATCAAAATAGTTTTATTTTTTAAAAAATTATTTTTGACATCATCACATCAAAATGATTCAAAAAAAATTTTAAAATCATTTTAAGAAAAAAATCATTTTTTTAGAAATGTCATTTGGAACGCAATTCCAAACAGCCCCTTACTAGTTACAGACATGTGTTACATTGTGGTCAGATCAAAATATTATTTAAATGTAATAAAAAAATATCCAAACCCTAGAAAATAATTTGATATTTTTATTAAACTTGGTCTAGCGGGTCAATCTTGAAACCTCTTGATTTAACTCTTTGTTCAGGCCTGAGTTTAAAATTAAGCCATGTGCGATTTGTTTCGATGTGACCCAATCGACTTGACCAATCCAAAAATATATCTCCTGACCGCTAAAAAAAAATCTAAGGATGAAATTGAAGAAAAAATAATAAAATTAACATAAAAAAAACCTCTCAATCCAACATCTTGCATAACCCGAGTTTAAAATTAAATCATATGAAAGTTGCTCTGGTATGACATAGTCAATTTATCTAGTCCAAAGGTAAACCAAGCCAATTGGTTCAAAAAGTTTGAGGATGAAATTAAAAAAAAAATGACTTTAACAAAAAAAAAAACCTCTCAAACGACTCCTTCCTTAGCTTGAGTTTAAAATTAAACTATGTGGGACTTGTCTCGACATCATTCGATCGACTTGGTTGATCAAAAGATAACTTGAACAACTGTTAAAAATATAATGATGAAATTGAGATAAAAAAAAGAATAAAATTGAAAAAAAAACAAGAAGAAGAAAGGAATGAATGAAAAAAATAGAGCATTGAATTAAAAAAAAAAACTGCTAATATAAATAGTTCAGCTCTTAAAGATTTCTATATTTTTTTTTTTAGTTTAAAAGTATTTGTTGTTTACAAATATCTATTTTACATATTCAAAATTAGTGAAGTTTATTCTTTACATTTACTTAAAAGATTGCTCTCATTATACATTTCTTTTATACCACACATAATTTTTTTACAAATTTATCTTTCAAGTTTTTTAATTGCATTAATTAAAAGAAAAGCTAATTCGCGTGGGAGAAACATTGTACATTAGGTGTGATTTATTATGGATTACAATAGCAGAACTATGTTCTTACCTCTGAGGAAAAACAATTATAACTAGCCAATGGGGGTAGATTAGTATTTTCATAAGGTTCATTTTGTCATTCTTCAATTGTTGGGAGGCATCTCTGTCTTTTTATAAACTTTTTGTATAATGGATTTACTTTATTATCCTCAAAAGCAATTTTTAACTTAACTATAGCTAGGGGCATTGGTGGTTTTTCACTTTTTTTTAGAACAATGCAATGACTCTATCACCCTTGAAAGGAAAATTCTTTTTTTTTTTTTTATCAAAATGTAAGTGTATTAATAAATCAAAACTATACAGTGCTGAAGAACTAGCAAGTTCGTATACACTGATTTACAAAAGCAGGGAACAAACTCTCTGAAAAACTTTACATCAAAGTCATAGCTAACAAGCTAAAATTAGCGGACAATGGTTATGTGAGGAACCATAAATTACAAGGTTCCCAACCTAACACAAAGCAAAAGCAAATACAAGTAGGCAAGAAGGCGTCCTGGGCATCAACTGAAACAGGAAACACAAAAAAGACGCCTTGGACACCAAAAAATACAAGGAGTGACAGATATGAACATTATGCAACACAACAAAACTTCAAGAGAAACAGCAACAACCAATACGATCAGCTCAGAAGCAGTGACTATATCGACTGCAAACCGAAGAGAAGACAACATATCATAATAAAGAACATTTAGAACATCCACCAATATGTTCAACTCACAGAAATTTAAGGATGATTGCGCTCATGAAAGTGCATTATCATGTAGAATAAAACCTGAAATCTCCGAAAACAGATTCAACTAGTGTGCAAGAGTTTTTAAAAACTCTCCGATTCCTTTCTTCCCATATCAAGTAGACAACAATGCTGAAGGAGACCTTTTTCATCCTGGCAAAAATATTTTTCCCCCTGATATTAAGGCCCCGAACAGCACTACTAATGGTGGCCATACCCTTGCAAGGTCGAAGCTAGGATTTCACCTTTGACCACAAGAGGGGTGTCCAACTTCAAGCAAAGAAGAGGTGATTATGACTTTCTTCATGATCCGGACAGAAGACACAGCTAGCATCAGTATTAACAAAGTGTAGTCTGTCTCTTGTTCTCATCCTCCCAAGCAAAGCAAGCCAAAAGATGAAGCTATGCCTTGGCAAACACCAAGGTTCCCAAACAACTTTAACCCATGACACCAGGGTTCCTTTGAATCTCAAAAACTCATAAACATGACCCAAGAAGGGCTCAGAAATATTTTCCTAACTTTGCATCATAGAGATCACTTCTGATTGACCCCCACAATCTGCAAGGAGTTGATCTCGAATAGTAAGAAGGGATTTCCATAAGGGAGAGAAGGTTCACTATAAAGGAACAAACCAGATGGAACTATCATGCAAGTAAAAATAGTGCACCCATCTAATCCAAATCGAGTCAGTCTTTAAATGGATATTTTATAGCTGTTTTGCGATGAAACAACAGTTCCTTGCCTTGATGGCATAGAGCCCTAAACCTCCTTCATCCTTTGGCAAACAAATGTGTTTCCAGGCTACTAAGGTAGACTTACTTCTGGTCGTGTTACCAGTCCATAAGAAGTTCCTGCAAATGCAAGAAATTTGGTTGATGACAATATCCGACATGGGAAAAATATTAAGCTAAAATTGCACCATGCCAAAGAGAACAGATCTAATTAATTCCACCCGCCCAGCATATGATAAATGCTTGCCCATCCAGCCTCGCATAACAGATTCAAGTTTATACATGAGAGGGGAAAACTAGCTAGTAAGAAGCCTGTGGGACTGAAGGGGACACCAAGGTATTTGAAGGGGAAGCTGCTTCAGAAAAACAAGAATCTTGAAGGATACCCTGCTTAATACTAACTCCAACTCCACCAAAATACATAGAAGATTTCCCTGCATTAATGTGTAACCCTGAGGCATGGCCAAAGATATGCAGCTGCTCTAGAAGAATCCGAATAGAAAGTCTATTCCCTCGACATAACAGAAGAATGTCATCAACAAAAGCAAGGTGACATATATGGTGAAATGCACATTTCAGGTGATAGTGGAAGTCTGGTTGTTGAGATGTTATCTTTAGCATACGGGAGAGGTACTCCATGCAAACAAGAAATAGATAGGGAGAAAAAAGGTCACCCTGTATAACTACACACTTTCCAAGGAAGAAACCATATAAACTACCATTGATAGCAACAGAAAAGGAAGAAGTTTCCACACATAGCATAACAAGATGGACAAAACACTGAGGGAAACCCAACAAATGAAGAAGCTCTCTAAGAAAAAGCCATTGCATCGAATCAAAGGCTTTCCTGAAATCAACTTTTATGAGGCATAATGGGGAGGTTTTCTTCCTGCTATAATGTCTGAGAAAATCTTGAGCTAGATTGATGTTACCTATCGTATTCCTTCCTCCAAGGAAATTATTATGAGCTGGACCAATAATATCTTGGAGGGCACAGCTGAGTCTTACAACAAGAATCTTTGAGATCACTTTGTAGACCACATTGCAGCATGAGATAGGTCAAAAATCATTGGCAGAGTTAACATTAGCAGATTTCAAGACTAGAGCAATAATGGAATGATTAATCTGCTTGAGAATGTTTTCAGAGGAAAAGAAATCTTGAACCATCTCACAGAAATCAGCCTCAACTATGTCTCAGGACTTTTTAAAGAAAAGAGATGAATATCCATCAGGACTAGGAGCTTTGTCATTTCTAATGTTGAAGAGAGTTTTCTTGGTAGCTTTGTTGGACATAGGAGCCAAGAGAAAATCAAAATGGGTTTCATCAATATAAGGACCACTATGAACAAAAGTCTCATCAAGTGGGAGAGGTAAACGATGAAGTGCCAAGGAGGTTTTGATAAAAGTGGACAAATTCATCACCAACTTCATCAATAGAGGTAGTAATAGCCTCATTACTACGCTGGATGACAAGGATGGAACTTTTCATGTGCTTGTGACTCATCAAAACATGAAAAAAACTTGGACCTCTGTCACCGTCCTTGAAGAAATTACACTTGAGGTTGAAATGATTCAACTTCAATTCATTAACCCTGTTCAGGAGAGAGATGTCATCTCTGGAATCATCAAGGAGGTATTGATGATACTCCAAATCAACCTCAGTTTTAGCAACTCTCTCTGAGATGTGATTGAAATGAAGCTTGTTTAAAGTCTTCAAAGGACTCTTCAAAGACTTGAGTTTCCTGTACAAAACAAACATAAAAGTACCAGCCACTGGGGATTGCTATCCTGCAGAGATTAAGCCTGCATAATCAGGGTGGTCAACCCACATATTAAAAACTTAAAGGGACGACGACTAGGGGATTTGCTGGTACCAACCTTAAAAGGAAAATTCTCGAAGCATCTTTGCAGGGGCCAATTCATCATTCCATGATGGCTTTTTAGCAATAGTTGTTTGGTCATAGGGTGATGTTGTCTTTCAACACATAAAAAATAAGTTGTTGATATAAGCACAACATGCATCAGCGCATCATCTACTTGTCGCTTTTAGGCGGCACGTGTGGGTGACTACAATGGTGGAAAAAAATGTTTTGTTGTGGCATTGGATGCGTCTGAGCCTTTTCTTTCTTTTTAGACGGCACATATATAATGATGATGTTCGATTTGGTGTTGGTTTGATTTTCTTTTTTCCCTTTCATTTCTCTCTCATATGCCTCGGTTTTCAAGCTGCCCATGAAAAAAAAAACATAGCATCCCTTGAACTTCTTTTCTTTTTAGATTCAATCCCTATTTTATCTATTTTATTTGGAAAAATCACTTCAAGTTAGAAAGTTTTTTATTATTACCAATAGTAGTAACAAGAAGAACAACAATAATAATAGTGGTGGTAATGGTAATGGTAATAATAATTATTATTATAATTATAATAGTAATGATAATAATAGTAATGATGAAACCAATAATAATGGTAATAATAGTGATAATAATTATAATGATGGTAGTAGTTTTTTATTGTGGTGGTGGTAGTAGTAGTATTAGTGAAGTTAATGGTAATAGTAATGTTAGTGCTAATAGTAGTAAGAAATGATAATATTAGTAGGGTTATGATAATGATAATACTACTAATTGTGATAATAATGGTAATAATAGTGATGATAGTAGTAGTGGTGGTGGTGGTTTATTATGATGGTTGTAGTGATAGTAGTTTATTATGATGGTTTAGTGGTTATGATATCAATAATTATGGTGATAATAATATTAATAATGATTAAAATAATGATGATGATATTAGCAATAAAGATAGCAGCAGTAGTAGTAATAGTAGGAGTAATAATAATAATAATAATAATATAGCAATAGTGATTGTGATAGTTAAAGCAATGGTAATAATTATAATTATAATAATAGTTATAGTAGTAATGATAACAATGATGATAATGAATAGTAGTAGTAACAACAACAACAACAAAAACAACAATGATAGCGATATTGATAATAATATTATTAACAACAATAATAATGGTAATAATAGTAGTAATAATAGTGGTGGGGCTTATAATAGTAATGATAATGATAATGATAATGATAATAGTGATAAGAATAAAAATAAGTTTATATAAAAAATGTGAATGTAGGATATTAAAAAGAAATGTGAAGTGTAGTATAATTATCTCATATCAAAAAATTAAGAAACAATTTAATTAGATGTAGGCTATACAAAATATATGAGTGACTAAGTATTCATAAATTAATTTTATATTTTTAGGGTTTATTAAAAAGAAATAAAAAATATATAAAAAGTTAGGTCTCATCCAAGTTACACTAGGTCACCCAAGTTTCAGGTTAACTTGGCGAGTCACCCGGGTTTGACCAGGATAGTTGCAAGCTTGGGCTTTTATGATTTGAAACTCAACCAGGACTCGAGTTAACTCACTAAATTGGATTGACTTTCATAATTATACTTAAGTTACAGTTGAAACCTAAAATTAAAAACAAAATAAAAAAGAGAAAATAAATGATAAATGACACTCAATTAAGTTTGAGATTAAAAAATATTAATTAAACAAAAGCAGAGGTGATTACTTAATACATTTATAAAGGTCTCAATATTTGTTTTTTGAAATAGTAATAGTTCACTATCAGTTAGAATAGTTGACTTGTTGCTATTGGCATAACCAATTGATCGATTGGTTACTACTAAATTTCCCTAGTGTCTTTAACGGTTAAACAAATGATTGACTGGTTTGATTGACTGAATTAAACAATAGTCAATTTCACTATTCCTCTTATTAATCAATTGACCAGATCATTTGGTAATCCAAAACGGTAAACTGATTTGGGCATCATATCATATATTAGTTTTTTTAGACTAATTATATATTTACACAAACTTATACCAATCAATACAAAATCGATCCAATCATTTTAAACCAATACTCAACTCAAATGAGTCATGACTCGTTCATTCACTTATTATTATATCATCTCTCATCTCTCATTGATTTCAAGTTAGCAACAAATGAAAATAACATATACTAATAAACAACAATAAAAGTTAAGCATTCATGTTTAAAACAAAATAATATTACAATCCAAAATACAAGTAATATACCTAATCTATAAAAAAAGAAAGAGATAAAGTCTACTTTTGGCGTGAGTATGATAACATACAATACATCAACTAAGGAATATCTAATGAATAGTTAAAACATTAAAGAATACAAATAAATATCCTATTATTATGTGATAATCCTTAACCTATTAACTACATCAAACATCATAATATCATTAGTCACCCATGACCTGAGCCCACTGAATAATGTTGATACCAATTCACCGGGTGTCATTAGCTTACAGTCCATTGGATAACTAATCAAGTTTTAGTACATGTTGATGTCAATGTCTTTGCATTGACATAATTAGCCTTCCCCATATCCCAGAATCAGCAAATCAAATCTCTAGTAAATGCTGATATCAATTATCATCATTGATATAATTAGTCTCCTATACTAAAAATGATTAATCAATTCCGGTAAATACCGATATCAATGATCATCATTAATATTATTAGTCTCTCATATAAAAAATGACTAATTAAATTCAAGAAAATACCGATACCAATGATCATCATTGGTATCTTATATCGGGAATGACTAATCAAATTCTCAATTCTTATTTCTCTTTTTCTTTATCCACCAAATTATTTATTTTTTAATGCCACTTTAAAAAGTTATAAGGAATTAAATTAACAATTATACTTGTGTATTAATTTAAATAGAATAAGTGTTAGACACTTACCTGCCACACCTGATGTCCCAGCTCCTACTATAGACTATGGTCTGCTCGCAATAGTATCCCCTGTCAATACAAGTCAACTTCATCATCATTATATCTAACTTCCATTCTTTCCTTGTAATTTAATATCCACCACACACAATTAGGCTAAAAAACACATTTTCATGATGATCTCATATACCATTTACATTAATTATCCTCTCATTTTATGCCTATTTGGCCAAACCTATGCATAAAAAGAGAGGTAAGATTTTTCTTCACTTTGTCTCATATTGACACTTGACCAATTGTTTAATCACCATAATAAACGTGTTTCCAGTGTTAAACTACCTATTTAAACCATTATCTCTAACCTAGTTTTTCCATAATACAAAATAATGCATGATTCATTAAAATCCATATTAAAACTTTAAATTAAGCTTGGATTAGGCTTCCTCACCTCTTAAACACAAAAAATTTGGTAGAAAATGGTAAAAAAATAAGTTCCCCTTCACCTCTTTCTTCCTTTCTTTTCCTCTTCAAAACAGTCCTTCTCAAGAAAAAATTACCCCATAATTTGTTCAATTTCCTAGCTTAGATCTCCTTCCATCCTTTTTTTTTATCCTTTATTTCATGTGTTTAGATGAGATTTTTTTGAAGAAATTTTAAAAAAGATTTAATAAAACTTCTCCCTCTCTTATTCTCTAAATGGGCAACTTAAGAAGCTACGTGTACATTTATACTAGTCAATATCTTGCAATTTATGATAATACCCTCCTTTTTTATTTTGAGTGTTTTCATTTAAATGTTTATCTTATCTCATCAACCTTCTAAAAATAAATCGTGTCTAGAAATTTTGGTCCTTAAAACTCTATATCTAACTATTTATCATTGTTATATATATTTTTTTAAATTAATCAAGTTTATCACCGAGTCAATTTTACTCAATTAATATATTTAAATTAATTATTTTTTTCAAAACTAGGGGTTTACATTCTTCTCTCCTTTAAATGCCTGAAATTTTAAATCCATACCCGAGTCTAAGAACAATTTAGGATATTTCTTCCTTGTAAAGTCTTGAGAAATTATAAATAAGATGATTGAGAAACATGATAAAACTTTAATAAGAAAGATTTAATAAGGATAAATTAAATAAAATATTAGGATACATTGAATGAATAATTATAGATGATAAAAATGATTCAGGAAATTAACTTGGAGAGGTTGAAAGTATAGCCACAAATCAGTACAAGAAAACACCGGAAATAAATTTTGATAAATCCAAACAAGGCCTAGGGTCATTAAAGGGGAAAGGTATAAATAATTATGTGGTGTGCATGACGTTGAATGACAGATCTGCATCTTGAATTGAGAGGATTTTGAGTTTAATCATAAGATTATGATTTTTAAAGGAGTTGAAACTTAGTATCATGGTCATTAGAAAACCTATGTTCTGTGAGAGTCTAGGTAAGGGAACTAATTGTGCAAGGGGAAGACACATCACCCTCAATGCACCCTACCTATGGTAAGCTGCATTGTTGATTGATTGGTATTCTAAGTATTGTTTTTATTCGTTTGTCTTATCTAAAGTTCGAGATAGATCTCTCTTTGTAAGAAACTCTATATCTTATCGGATTAAATCCTAACAATTCCAGGGCTCAAATTTTAGCATTGCACTTATTTCCTACTTCGTATCTTTAATATTTGAGGATATACTTTATAGTGTAATTTTATATCCTTAAATAATAAAGTTTATAGCTAATTCCTAATGTTTATCCTTATTAATTCATTTAATTTAATATTTGGAGTATGCATTACGTTATTAAACAAATGAATTTTTATGTTATTTTTGAGATTTTGGTCAAATCCTAATGGATAATGCATTACGTTATTAAACAAATGAATTTTTATGTTATTTTTGAGATTTTGGTCAAATCCTAATGGATAATCATAAACTGGTATGATATTCGTTTGGTATTTTTAAAACATGATAAAAATGCACCTTTATTTTTAGGAAATATGCATGAAAAACCTTTAGAATTTAGCTGTATGCATGAAAACAAAACATATTTTTGTATTTTTTTTAAATGACCAATTTTTTGAATTTTTTGGATTTTTTGAAATTTTAGAGAAAAATAAGGTATTTTTAATACCGGATTCATATTTTACAGTGTAAGTATACAACCTAATAGTAAGAAAAATTATTAGAAAAATACACAAGTAACCCACAAATAATTTCAAAATGGTCCCTGAATTGTTTTGAATTTTTTGAACTTGTTTAGGGCCTGTTAAAATAAAGACAACCTAAATCTGGTATTTTTAAAAAAGATCCTTGATATTATTTTTTATTTTTTTTCCAGTAGTGTTGGGTAAAGGGGAAGTTTGGTTTTGGTTTTCGTTGTTTTAGTGCGGGAGGGTTGATGTTTGTTTGAAGTTGAATGTTGTTTTTTGGCTGGTTAGGTTGGTTGGAACATATGAGATTTTTTTCTCTCTCTCCTTTTAGTTTTCTCTTTCTTGAGTTCCTTCTTGGTTTTGTTAAGGGTAATGCCTTATAGCATGGAGTGGTACCCTTTTTCTTTTTAGTGTTCTTCCAAGATTGCTTTTATAGAGGTTTTGGAAGATTCTCGACTTCCTTTTCTTTGTTATTGATTTGTCACCACTTTATCTCCTCCCTTGATCTAATTATGATACAAAGGTAGCTGGGTTTTTTGGCCCCTTATAATAGTGAATTTGGTGTTGTAAAAGGAGTTGTTTTATTTTGTGTGGGTACGGATCTAGAGGACTTGGTATGCAGGTGTAAGTCCTTTTGTCTAGTTTAAGGGAAGGCTGGGAGAGGTGTAGTAAGGCTGCCATTCTTGGTGCTTCGGTTAGGTAAATGTTCAAACAGTTGAAGTTCTGTTATTAACACCTTCTATTGAGCCTAATTCCAAAAAATCTTTTTAATTTTATCCCTGGCATATTTTATTGAACCCCCAGCCTTTAACGCTTATTACACTATGATCCTTGATTTTGTATTTGGTCAATTTGACCATTAATTAACTTTCAAACTTTTATTTTTTTAATTTCACCTTTATTTACAACTAAATTTGGCCCCTAGATTCATGTACCTTTTGTAAACAGGTTTTTGGTCTTGAACTTCTTCTATTTAACCCTTAATTGACCCCCAAACTTTGATTTGTTTTCAATTTTACCCCCGATTTCACTCGATTGAGCTTGTAAGAATTAAATTTGGTCCTCCAAAATTCCAATCTTCTCAATTAAAACCAAATTTATTTTCACCAATCAAGTCCCTAATAAAATTAATTTGACCTATTAAAAGTCTAATTAAGTTTTTGTAGTTAACCAATTCTTTTAATCTGACCAAAATTATTTCCTAAACTTAATTAAAACCTTTAGTTGGGCTCATGATTAAATCAAATTGGCATGTTAAAAATCTAATTAAGTCATTAGGCTTAATTTTTATGCAAACTCGTCTAATAATCATTTAATTTAACCCTGAATCTGCATTGTCTTTCAATCTTAAGTATAGTTGGGTTCCTGATTTTGTTCATAGTCTCTGTTTGGTTCCTTCATACATTTAAAACCTTTGTCAACCTGTTCTTTCCAAGTTGCCAATCCTTTTTTTTTTCATTTCTTAATTTTTTTTTTATTTTTGTTAATTTTTTTTTTACTTTTTAAAGAAAAAGACAGTTTTGGAGGAAACCTAAAATTAGGTTACGACAGAAAGTCTTGTAAGATACTTTAGATAATAAGCTTGTAAAGAAGAAAATATAAGAGATTGTGCATTTTTCCAAATCAAGAAATAATTAATCCTTTTTTCAGAATGATGAGATATTCACAGATACTTTAGAGAATGACAGATCCTCAACAAAAAAGTCAGAAGTTAGAGCTTAAAAGCGCACTCAGAAGAAAATAGAGCGAAAAGCATTGTGTAAAAGATATATGGCTAAAAAACTTGTTATCTGAAAAATGAGAGCTCAAAAGCGCACTTAAAAAGAAAGAGATATAGATAGAAAACACGCTATCTAATAGGCGAGAGTTGGAAAGCACACTTAGAAAGAAAGAGATAGGGGTAGAAAGCACATTATCTAGCAAGTGAAGGATAGAAAGGTTTACTCAGAAGAGAAGAGATGTGGCTCAAAGACGCACTATCTAAAAGAGTTAAAAATGGAGATTTTTTAATGACAAGATTGAATTTGAGATTCCTGATGATAAATTTCTTGGTGTTTCCTAATTGTAGGGATGACACTTATCCTTCTTGATGGCATATTGAAATTTTTCTTTCCTAATGGTAGGGTTTAAAATGGTGGATTCTTGATAATTAGGTTTAAATAGGAGGTTCCTAATGACAAGGTTAAATTTGAAGATTTCTGATTACAGGGTTAAAATTAGAGATTCTGGTAACAAGGTTAAAATTAAAGATTCTTGATAACACAATTGAACTTCTTAGTGTTTCTTAATTATAGGGCTAACACCTATCCTTCCTGATGGCAGGGTTGGAATAGAGGATTCCTAGTAACAACGTTAAAATTGAAGATTCCTGATAACAGGCTTAAACTTTTTGGTGTTTCTTGATTACATGCCTAACACCTGTCCTTCATGATGGAATGGTTGGAATATAAGATTTTTTTTATAACAGGGTTAAAATTGAAGATTCATGATTATAGGCTTGAACTTCTTGGTGTTTTTCTAATTGCAAGGCTAATATCTGTCCTTCCTGATGTTGGACCTCCTGATGGTAGGGTTGAAACTGAGAATTCCTGATGACAGGGTTAAAAATAAAGATTTCATGATGACAGGGTTGAATTTGAGATTCCTAATGACATGGTTAAAATTAAAAATTTTCTGATGACAGGGTTAAAATTCTTAGTGTTTTCTGATTGCAAGGCTGACACCCGTCTTTCTTAATGGCACAGTTGGATTTCATTGAGGATTTTTCCTGGAAATTTTTTGCAAAAAAAAAATGCAATGATGATATAAATTAGCCTTGTGATATGACCCAAGCAAGGTCAGATTCGGATTTTGGTGTGAAATTCTCTACCGTATAATTTTACATTATTGAGTATGACTCCACATCCAACCGTTGGATCAAGTTGAAACTTTACCAGAAGATTCCAGAGGTATTTGTTTATGTTATGGTAAATGTTCAAGTGAATCAGAGTTTGGAATGGACTTAAGATTTAGGTCAGAATAGGTTGTGTGAATTTTGTTAATTACTTCCTTTTGACCTGTGGACTTTCTATTTAGCAATGATCTTTTTTCTAAAAGGATGTGGCAGCTTGTTTTGGGAATTTTCTAGGTTCCATAAGAATCTTTAATGAGTTGCAATATAATTTCCAAGAGTGACAACGATTCATTAATGTTCCAAAATCCTTTTTTCTTATAAGGATTTCTTATTCATCCTAGCTATACAAGGAAAGAAGGGCTAATGCTATTTAATGACAGATTAATTATTTTTATTATTTTCTTTCATGTTTGGGCTTAATTAAAACCTTATTTTGAGCTAGGATCCAAGACTTGTTTGAATCAGGTTATTGGCTTTTCTGTTTAGGGTTTTTAGTTCAGTTTTATATGTGGGCCAGTTCAGCCCATAGGGGTAGATCCATTAGGGTTAATTTTAAGAACTATTTAAACACATGTAATCTAAATTTCGATAGCCATTGATGAATATTACTTCTGAATTATTCAGTTTTAACGTGTGAAAGTGATTCTTGTATTCTTTAGTTCTTGAATGAACTGAATCTGACTTATCGAAGTTTAATTGGCTTCATGACATCATTCTACTTCATTCTAATAGTATTGGTGCCTTGGAGGCAGGTTTTTATTGTGTCACATTCCTATTAGACCTATTTCGGCTTTTCGGAATTAGATCTTAATCTTGATTATGGGTTGTGTGACCACATGATCACGAGGTTCACATCAGCTGATGACATGCATGCATCCTTACCTAGTTGGAAATATAGGCCCCTTTTTCTTTGCTATGCTTGATGGACAGAGTTTGTAATTCTTGAGATGATTTCTTTTGGTCATTTGACTCTTTAGCCTATTCGAGTTTTAACTAATGTGGTTAATGTGTTTGACTGTTTTTTTGTTGCGCAACTTAAACCTTATATAACAAATAAAGCTCCACTCAGTTGACAATTATTAGTTGACAAACATTTTAGTTATGATATTGCCCCTCTAGTCTGATGGTGTCCCCAATCATGGTAGTCTTGTGCCATTGCCCACTCAATAATTATTTTGTCAATAATAGTTGCAAATTGCCCCCCAACTTGATCATGTTGTGTGCAAGCTTTCAACATCTATGAAAGTGTACTCATGTGCTAACATCTTTCAGGTGTCATGGTTATCTTTTAAAGGGTAAAATAGACATTTTAGTCATGAAAGATGCCCCCCAAGTGTAGCATCGCTGATGGAGTTCATCAAATCATAAATTGTCTTTTAGCAACATTGTCCTCGGTTGATCTAATTGTGCTCATTCTTCTACTTCTCATCAAAAGCATTTGTCACTGTCAGAAGCTATTCATAACTTTGATGGATTTCGTTGAATCATCATTTGATTATGTGCTTATTTGCCCTAGCTAATCTGGATATTATATGTTATCCCTCTCAGGGTCCACTGCATTGCCCCCTGACTGCTTAACTTTTTAAGGATGACTCACAAAAAGTGTCAATGTTATTTTTGTCAAGAACTTTGCAAACTCGATCAATGACCTTTTTTGTTTGAGAATCACTTTCTTGTGAGATCAACTCGTAAATTTTAAGGATCATGTCTATTTAAGTCTAATCATTGTAAAGAAATCAGAAAATGTAACTTTGAAAGTGTTTTCTTTTATTGTAACCCCAAGACATGTCATTCATCACTAAGATGGATCTTTTATTCATTTTTGGTTGAGAATTGACAGGGTAATGATTAAGAAAGAAGTGTTAGCTCAAAGTTGGGTTATCCATGGTCCAAATGAATTTGTTTAAAAATAGAAATTTACTCAATGTAAACTTTTTGTTTTGAATTTCTTACAATTCCTAAGGGGTTTAATATTTCTTTAGGAAAAATGTTATTCGGTCTGGTGAAGATATACGATGAGGTGATCTTTTGTTTTAATGGCTTTCAAAGCAAGAGGCTTGAGTAAAAACTCAAGGTTTTGTTTGAGAAACATTTATCTCTTTTTAGCACTTATTTATCAGCATGAATAATGACAAGTAGTTCTATTCATGACATGAGAAGAAGTTCTTCTGCATTTTGAGACCGTTGTTTATAAGTTCAGTTACTTACTTGCTTGATTAGAAAAAACTTTTAAAAGCACCTAATGAGGTTATGACCTTTGGCTATGAAAGAAAATGAGTGTTTCAAGGTTTTAAAGACTTAGGATCATTGTTATTGTATTGTTCTTTTTTCCATCATGTTTCTTTGATTCATACTTTTTTATTGCTTTGGTGGGGCCTCCTCATCTTATTTCGACCTTGACTTGGTCTTTTCTCTTTTTTTTTAGCATGCCCCCTAACATTTGAATTTCTTGAGCTCTTTGGTTTTTTCATAGCCTCTCCTCAATCTTTTATCTTTGAAGTTTTGCTTGCCCCTTAGTGTGAAGTGTGATCTTAGTCAGGATCGAGTCCTGATATTTGGAATATTCATTTGCTCCCAGTATAGAGTATGATCCGAGTCAGGGTTCTTACGAAGAAAAACTTATTCATGCTCAATTAGAGACCACAAAAGATATATTTTTTGAATATAAAGATATAAAAAAATGGTTTTTCATCATTTCAAGCACAAGCGGTTAGAATCGATAAATTTTATCCTCTTCTAATGTAATGGTTTGAAAATTTTACAAAACACTTATGTTTTTATGAAATAATAACTAGCAAATCAAACTACATGTAATTACATATATAACTAAAATATGGCCTATGAGATATAGGGTGTGAACTTTTTGTGCATTTTTCATTTTTCATGTCTTGGTTCAAAACTGTTTCGTCACTTCAAAAAGTGATTTGCTTTAATGATTCGTTTTCCACCTTATAAAAGGTGTCTTGTAACGGCCTGTCCCAACATACTGTATGTTGTCCGCTTTGGGCCTCCTAGTCTACCCATTACCAGGGCTTTTACCCAGGTCCTCCGTACAGTTTTGTTCTTGCAGCCACATATGGCCCCAAAACGTGTACAACATTTTAGCAACCAGCACCACTAATAAGGCCAGTTAGCACTCCCTCACCCGCCGATATGGGATATTACAATCCACCACCTTTAAGGAGCCCGACGATCCCGTCAGCACAATCGGACAGCCAGTAAGGTAGGGTCTGATACCAAATGTAATGGCCTAGCCCAACATGCTGTATATTGTTTGCTTTGGGCCTCCTAGTCCACCCATTACTAGGGCTTCCACCCAGGTCCCTCTCACGGTTTTGTTCTTGGCAGCCATACATAGGCCCAAAATGCGTACAACATGTTAGCAACTAGCACCATTAATAAGGCCAGTTAGCACTCCCTCACCCGTCGATGTGGAATATTACATGTCTAAACGCTGTTTTAAGAAAACATCGAATTATTTCTGAAATTAAAAGGCAAATTCATTTTTTCATGATTATTTTGGCAATAAATCTTTTTGCAAAAACTAATAGAGTCATGGAATCAATTATAAAGGTCAATTTTATGATTTTTGAAATCATAAAGATTGCCTTCTAGTGTTTTGCATGACGCATCTTAGGGTTGGATCATTTCTGCCATTATAGTTATCCAATCATGGACAATAATAAAATACCAAGTTATTACTTTCACAAAAAAACATCTCCTGATTCAAAACAACAAAGAGAAAAAAAAAAGATGCATATTTCATTAAAAAAGATGAGATATGATCCCAATACATGAAATACATTCTTAAAAACAAGAGTAACAAAGTTCTACAATAGAAGATTGACAATGCAACACCCCATATTAGGTTATATTTTGTTAACATTTTTCAATCACTTGTTATGTTGAGGATGACCTAGTGGCTATGTGGTAGATTTTGTTATCCTTCACAAACTCAACTTGTCCCTTACTTACTAGCTTTTGGACTTGATATTTGAAATTCTTGCAACTTTTGATTGAATGGTTGAGGATCCCATCATGATATTCACACTTCTCATTTAGATTGTACTACTTAGGGAATGGTGGTTTTATAAGATCTGATGGAGCTGGGGTAATATGTTTGGTGTTCAAGAGATGCTAATAAATATCTTTGAGTGGTAAAGGTATATCGATATTTGATAATGGTGTTTGAGTAGCCAATGATACAATGAGATCCGATTGAACAAGATTTCTAATTTAAGAGCCATTTCCCAAGTCATGTCTTATCATGATTTTAGAGTTCTTGGTTGGACCTTTGATTTTTCCTACTTGACAGGTTGTTCAATTCTTTTTTGCCACGATTACTAGGTTAGTAAAGTGTTGGGCTCCACTTCTAATCAAGAACTCAAAGTAAAGTGTCTTAAAAGTGTTGGTAAACAGGCTTGCCATCTTTTTTTCTAATAGTGGAGGATGTACTTGCACAATTCGATCCCTTCACCTTTAAGTATACTTTCTTATGGTTTCTTTCTCCCTTCTCTAGAAGCGACAAACTTAATCTATCAGGAGCAATATCCATATTGTATTTATACTGCTTGATGAAAGCATCCATGAGGTATTTCATTTCCAGATCTTTATGTTGTCTTATCTCATGTACTAGCTTAGTGCTGCCCCCACTCAAACTGTCTTGAAAGAAATACATCAATAATTTTTCATCGTGCACTACTTCTGCTATTTTGTTACAATAAGACTTGAGGTTGGTGATGATTCAATCAGGAAGGAAGATTCTCACCATGTTTCGGGCTTTCCTTGCTAATGAGAGGTTAACCCACTGGTAAGGTTACTGAGTTCCGGTGTGCTTTATGAACTCAAGCACGCGAAATGTTTTTGGTATAACTACATTTAGAACTAGGCACATCTTTGCAGCTTGCACATGATCATACAAATCCACTCCTTCAATAGCCCATATTCTTGCTTCTAACAATACTATCTTATTATAATCAATGTCCTTAGAGGAATTTGTCTTGAGCATTTCATTAGCGAATGCATCTATAACTATTTAGGTCGATACATGTATTATTGACTGCACAAATGCTTTATTGCACTAAGGTTTTTGACCCAATCCACCCATCCTTTCTTTGGGCTGAATTATTGCCTGAGTGTGAACAAAAGTCATAAGCTGATTGGACGGAACTTTACTAGAGATGTTTTTGAGTGTTTGCTCGAGCAAGTTATCGATGCAGGCTAATTAACCTTTATGGAGTTCAACCCCTTTTACAAGTAAGCATCATATTGAGTGTTTTCTTAATCTTTCATGTTTAGTTTTTGTCTAAATCGAGTGTTGTAAACTCTATAAATTTGGACTTTCCGGGACCTATGTTTCAACATGTGTATGTTGTGAAACCCTAGAAAATTTATAATTTAAATATACGGATATGTAACTTGCCATGTAAACGTAAGATTGAAAGTGATATATAATGGAGGGGATGACCTCCCTAAAATGAATTTTGTTTTAGAATTCATAAAGACAAAGAAACTGGTAACGTGTTTTGATGGATAAAATAATGAATGAAATGACAAAATGTTTATAAGAAATAAGTGAGGTAATAAATGAATACATTCCAAAATAATAAAATGACCTTAAAGGTTTAGAAGGATAATTGATATTATTTTATATGAAGATTGAATAAGAAAATTTGGATCGTTGACGAAAAGTCATGAACTGATCAATTTTACATTAGAAAGCAGAGCTCTCAATCTAATCATCAGATCGGGATAAAATTTTGCATGAAGTCTATTAATATGTTTTCCTACCTTGGTGAAAGATCTCATCCCAATGGCAGGTTGGTAAAGACTAGCGATTTTAGCAGAAACAAACCGAATAGTTTACATAAAAAATAAAATAAAATACATAAATACATAAATGAGGGACATAATTGTAATTAGGGGAAAATATGTCTTTAAAACAGAAAAAGGCCACCAGTTCAAAAAAAAAGAACAGAAAAAGGGTGAGAGACAGTAGAGAATTTGTCTAGAGAGAGGTGCATAATTTGGAGGAACCAATAATGCTCCGGTGACCATATCTCTGGATCCACTGTTGGATCATGTTGATTTTTGGATATATTGTTCTTATCACACTCCTCTACAAACTAACTGGAGGGATTTGAAGGCATGTAATCCTTTTGACAGAAATCCACATTGGAAGTTTCCTGGAAAAGAAAAGGAAATACACCTGCAGGGTAGTTTTGGTCGCCAGCCGATTTCTCTCTCTTCCACCGTTGGATCATGCCTATTTTTGGATATGTGGTGCACCTAGATGTTGCCCTCATTATGGACGGTGGAGATCAGAAACGCTCCGGCAAGGTGTCGTTCATGTTGAACAGTAGCTCATCCATTTTCAGGTTAGTTCGGTTTTATTCAGATTTATGGAGATCCAACCGTTGGATCATTATGATTTTGAAATATATGTACACAACTCAATGATATATATTCTGATCGTTGGCTTCAAGCAAATAATTAGAGGTGGATGACTTATTGCTTTTTTAATATATTGTCAGTCTTAGTAAAACTTTAGGAAGCTTGATTTAATTATATGTTTTGATGAAATTAGAATTTGTGTGGGTGTAGGGTTATGTAAGATGTAATGGTAAAATATGTTCTTGTTATTAATGATGTTATAGATTAATTGTGTTAGTAAAATGTGTTAGGGAAGTTTTGAAATTTGGATAAAGGGACATTGAGTTTGTTGATTTAATGGATATATATATTTTTAGGCATTAAAAAGGATTGGGTCATCCCTCACCATGAATGAAGGCATTTGGCCAAATGAAGAAGAAATAAGGAGATAAGACTTTGATTCATTTTCTATGTAAATTAGGTATGTATGCATTTATGTGTATAAAGAAAATTAGGAATTGTGTCAATTCAACCAAAAATGAAAATCTTAAACTTGAGTTTAATTCAACCTAATGTTATGGGGATTTTTATAGGATCGTGGTTTGTTGAATGCCAAATGAATTGTGTTATGTTTGAAATAATATATTAATGTGAGGAAAAATTCATTTTTTGTGGAATTTTAAAGTTGTTTAAATGGATAATAAAAGGGAAGGAAAAGGTTAAATTAAGGCATATTGAATTATCTTGTTAAATTTACTTAAGGTGAAGTAAAGTGGACTTATGAAAAAGAATTGAAAGACTCATCATGAAAATAAATAAATAAATAAATAAGGTCATTTAGTCAAGAATTGGTTTGATAAAGAAAGTGAATTAGTTTCAATGGTATGAATAAATGTAAGGATGTGAAGTTACTAAGTCTGTACATGATGGGTTGAGTAGACAAAAAATAAAATAAAATAAAATAAAATTGTTAGGCCATGTTTAAAGATATTCAGTCTAGAAAAACAAGTCATAAAAGGAAATGAAATAAATGAATAAATATACGAATGCATGTGTCATGCGATTTTAAATTTAAATGAATTTTAGAATGGAATTTTCAATTATGGTGGAGCCATATTTGATATGTATCTTTAATGATACAAGAGAGATTGCAGGATCTGTTCAATAGTATGAGACTTTTGTGCGAGTGCAAGCATTAAGCAGGTGTCTTACACCTCAAACTTTTGTTTAATTTTTTTACAATACTTGTTAGAGTTAAATAAATGGTATTTTCTATAAATGTACTTGTGGTTGTGAAATTGTAAATGTTTATGTCGAGGAAAATATAATGGACTAGTTGGCTTGAATATTGTTAGTGACGCTACTGTACTAACTGCCGAGTTAGATGCGTAATAACAAAAATGAAGTGTACTAATTTTAGGGTAGTAAATTTATGGTATATTATGATTTAATTATTGATGCTCAATTTATATATGTATACTGATGATGTGTATGTGTTTAAATAATTTATATGAAGGAAGTAGATGTTCGACACCTTGGAGTAATTAATTAGTTTATATTTTTTTATTGTAGAAGAAATTTTATAGATTGTAAATTCTAGTGCTGGTTACTGGAAATAATGCCATGTTGAACAGGCAAGCTTTGAAAAAATTATTTCCTGGTTACTGGAAATAATGCCCTGGTAAATGGGCAAGCCTTGAAAATTATTTTCTAGTTACTGGTGAATGGGCAAGCCTTGAAAAATTATTTCTTGATTACTGGAAATAATGCCCTGTTGAATTATTTCCTGGTTACTGGAAATAATGCCCTGGTTAATGGGTAAGCCTTGAAAATTATTTCCTGGTTAATGGAAATAATGTCATGTTAAATGGGCAAGCCATGAAGATTATTTCAAGAGTACTGGAATTTATGCCTGGTTGAATGGTCATGTTAAGAAAATAAATTTACGAATTAATGGGGTAATCACTCAATGTAAAATATATTAATTTTAAAACTTTAAAATTAAATATACTGGTTTTGTGGGAGACACTCTTGATATTTTTATTTTAGTAGATTTATCTCTACGTCTAGAAGAGAATTTATGAAAATTAGAAATTTCAAAAAGAAAATAAAACAATTTATTCGATGATATGAAAGTCACTTTTAATGTATATGAATAGTTAGTCCTTAATCAATTACTTATTGAAATGTGCAATTTTTTTAATCATGTTTAATGCGATTATGTTTTTAGGTACTTCGCACCCTCAATCTAAAAAGTAGATGCTTGGATAAATAATTTTGTTATACGATTAATGTAATTGGAAGAACTAATATTTTGTTGTAATATACTTCCATATCTAAAAATTATAATGTTTAATTTATTATCATGTGTATGATGTAATTTATAATGTTATTATTATTAAGTTGAATTATGGTTGGTTCTACATATGTTTTGAGCACAAATACTTAAAAAAGAGAAGAAAAGAAAAGAAAGAGACGATGCATGTTATGAATTTTTTTTATTTTATCATAATGTTCTATAGAAAATAGAATTGAGATATTGAAATATGTTTGAGTTTTGAAAGTCCAAATGATTGGATGATTATTCTGATTGATGTAACAGGTTGAGAAATGATTGAATCGATAACTTAATATCTAAAGAATATAAAGGAAATTTTGCTGAAATTTAGGAAAATAATATATATATTTTGAGTTTACAAGTTGAAATTGTTACACGGCCAACATTTTGATAGAAATTTGGTGGAACCGATATATTAAAAAAAATTACCTGAAAATTTTCAATGTATCACGGATGTTGGAAATCGGGGTTGTTACATATGCACTCATGACATTTGACCTCAAAGCATAATGCATATGGATACAAGTGTATGTACACGTACATCGAATATGGATTAACTTGTTCAAAGAGTTAATCCATGACTTCTTTGTTAAATACGGGAAAAAAATCTATAGTCTGATGAATCTGAAAAGATTTTTTCAAGTCCTAATCTGTTTAAATTCCACACAGAGAGTACAAAACATAAAGGTGGGTTTGAGCCATTTTCATTTAAAAAAGATAAAATGGTTTTTATGTGCGATAATTTCTCAGCCTTGGTCCTTAGGCAATTCCCCCAGCTAGTTACTTCATCTTAGATTTTTGCTTGTATTCATAAAAGTCATGGTTTTAGCTGAGAAAATCCTACGGAGTTTAGGATTTTTGATCAAGTCTACCTTCATTCAAAATAAATTATTAGGTAGTCCATATTCTAAGGGCGAGTTCTAGCCACTACATAAGGGTTAGGCTTACTATCTAGTCTCAAAAGGGTCTATGATCTGCCCAATTATCACTTCTTATTAAGGCAATATGAGAGCTTACAAGGAATTGTTGGATCACAGTATGACCGTCATTACCAAGTAAACGCTCAACTTATAGTTGGGTGTTTTATAAATCTAAACCACGACTGAAAGTCATGAGACAGACCATTACTTCTCCACCAAACCTAGACTTGAGTTTATTCTCAAAATTAAAATATATGAAGGCATTAATCAATATCTGATGTATTTATTCATGAGCAATATATAAAAAAAATGCATTCTAAAATTAAATTACACAGACCAACAAAATAAACAGGGTAGCAAACAATCAAATAAACAAAGCTCAGTCCAACTAGAAAGTCCCTAGTGGAGTCACTGTGACTACGACTAGAGATATGAGGTTAAGTGTAGTGTCTCGATTGTAAGCACCTTATAATTCAGCTTGAGGTAGTCATCACCAGCTGTTGAGGAGTTGCTTGAAAAACAAATTGGTTCTTTAGAGGTCGAAATGGAGACAAAGTATGAAGAACAAAGTAGGTGGCAATGGGAGGAGATGATGACATACATGTTTAGTCATTATCCTCCCTCTTATGGATATCTATGAGATTCTCCTCCCCATCTATCTCCACCTCCAGCTCCACATGAAGCTCTAATTTGTTTTTAATATATATAGACATTTATAATTGATTTTTATAAATTAATAATATAAAATGTGTTCTTCAATTCAATTTAGCTGTTTGATGTTGTTTAATATGAAATTGTTTGATAGTATTTAAGAAAACAATTACTACAATACCAACAAAATCATCGATGGACATGAGTTGTGAACTATTTTGATATAGACCAATGGATTTACCAATAGAACATATTTGTCGGTGATTTTATTGGTCAATTCATCGATCATGCACGATATATTACTAACAATTAGTTCATTAATGATCCGTTAGTAATATTTACCGACAGAAAGGTCAACAGAAAATGGATGATGCTTATTTTTACCACAAATGTGAATATTTTGCTGCTTTATCCATTGAAATTTAAATCACCCATTGAATTACTGATGCATTTGAAATCCTTGATGAGACACTTACGGATGACACATTTCCATTAATAAATCCATTAGTGATTTTTATATAGATGGAAATATAATTTTTACACCAATGGAATATTTGTAAAGCAATATTTTTGTTGTGTTCTTCCATATCATGTTCATATATTTTAAACCTAATAATTTGTTTTGGTTTGCACGCTGCATCATGTTTGTAATGTCAAAAATATCCTCGCATTAAATTGATGTTCAATTTTATAAATTAAGATTTAATTTTATCAATAAAAAAATTAGAACATGTACCAAATTTAAAACAAAAACAAAATAACATCCTTTTATTATTTTTACTCTTCATTGGTCCTCAAAAACTACACTTTGATCCTTCAGGTTTTTACTTTTATTTTTGTCCTTGTTTTTTTGGAGTTTCACATTTTAGTCCAAGATTTTATTTGGTTTATGTTTCAGTCCCTTGAATTTAAAAGGAGAGAGAGTCACTAAGAAATTAGTGAGTAGAGAAAAAGTCATTGATTAATCAAATTCAAGTCACCCAAAATACCAATTTTTATGACAATAGGTTCGTCTTAGAGAGAGGGATTCAATAGAAATGGTGTTTTCCTTTAAAATTGTCAAAAAAAAAATATATCAAAACTTCTAGAGTTTTTTTTATTCGGCTAAATTTTTCTTATTTTAGGCCTTTTTAAGGGATTTAAATAAATTTATTAAGATTCCTAGGATGTTTTCGATGTATTTTTAGGTTAAAATAAGTTTAAAATTGGGTTTTTAGAATCTAAAAGCTTGGACGTTGACGTTGACTTTTTTTACATGTCGTGTCGTCTGGTATTTAAAAACATTAGCACTTTTGCCTATTTATAAAAACAACTAGGTGTGTGGTCCTAATTTCCTAGGCCCATGCATGCATGGTCTATTTTTTCTAGGGCTAGGAGTGCCTAGGTTGGAAGGCCATGCCCGTGCACCCCTAGTCTCTCTCTTTTTATATATAATTTTCCTTTATTTTTTATTACTTTCTAAAATTTAAGAAAAAATCTCTTTGCATCAATTTATTAAAATAGAGTATTTAATAGATCATCCAATTACATCATTGTTTTTAAGCCTAATATAAGTAAATTGTTTTATGAATAATTGTGTTTTAGCCTAATATACAAAAAATTTAAAATAATTTTCTTATTGATATTTAATGAGAATAAATTATCTATTTTTTAAAGTTTTTTATTGTAAACTTTTTATATAATTTTCTCAAAATCATTGTTTTTAATTTTTTTTCATAAAGGTGCATAAAAATTATCGATTCATGAATTTTAATGTTTTATTTAGAACTTGCTTTCACAATCATAATAAGTTTTTACTTAAAAAACAATACTTCTCAAAAAAAGCATTTTTCATCAAAATAAAAAAAATAAATGTATGAATAAGGAAATTAGCTTATTTGTTTAAAAGTATACTTTTTTTTTCTTTTGTAGTTCAAATCATTATATTTGTTTTTTGCAAATTTCACAATCATAATAAGTTTTTACTTAAAAAACAATACTTCTCAAAAAAAGCATTTTTCATCAAAATAAAAAAAATAAATGTATGAATAAGGAAATTAGCTTATTTGTTTAAAAGTATACTTTTTTTTTCTTTTGTAGTTCAAATCATTATATTTGTTTTTTGCAAATATTATTTTTATTGTTGTTGCTTTTTATTCAATGAGCTTGAATTAAAAAATAATTTTGATGAAAAAAGCACTCATCCTCCATAATTTTTATTTGTTGTCTTTTTTATAAATTTTTATTTTTATTATCATATAATTAAATAAAAAAACTGGATTCTAACAAATTCTTAATGATAGCGTGTGGGCAATATCACTATTAAAAACTATAAGATATTTTTTTTACTGTAAAATTTGTTGTGAACTCTTTCATTATTCCACTTTAAATTCCATTGTGCAATCCACAATGATCCAATTTTTTAATTTTCAATTTGGCTCTTGATATGTGGCTTTTCTGTCATGATGTTTTTCTTTCTTTCTTCCCTCTCTTCCTTTTTATTGCCAATTTAATTTACTTGGGATTGAATTTTTGATGAGGCAACAACTACATTTATAAAATGAGAAGTGTGATTCTAGATCTCAAATACTTTGAAAAGGGATATATGCTCCAAGAAGCACAACTGTGTAGAAAAATACATAATTTTAAAGAGAGAAATTGCAAGAATTTAAATATACTAAAAAGTTGTAAAAAAAAAAAGCAATGAAACCCTTTAGAAAAATAAAATATAAGAATTAAATATGTGAGGTTGACCATTGTTTATAGTTGTATATGGTCATATAGAGTTTAAGTCCTACTTAAATAAATAATTCTATTCCTATACAAATATTGGTATAAGATAAAGAGGTTTATTAAATCTTAATACAAATTAAACTCTTCTTCTATTGATACAAATATGAATCTTAGAATAATTTGTAACTTCTAATTAGTTATTTTATTAAAGACTCTCGTTCTAAATAAAATTGTATCTTTTAGTTATTCATTTACATTCAAAATATATTGGTCGATCATGACTTTTAGTCGTTTGGTTAATTGGTCATTCAAAACTCATAGTCTATCAAGGACTATTCTAGCTTAGTTGATTATTCTTATTCACAATTGATTTCAGTTTTTTATTTATTTATGTTTATAATGAACAAACATCATTTTATATGATTGACACATATGATTATTTTAGGTGTAAACAATGCTCTTCATCTTATTTTATTTCTCAAATGAAGAAATATACACCCATCACACTTGTACTAAAATCAATTGATAAAATCAACAAAGCATGATGTGACAAATGACACTAATCACCTAAAATTAGTCAATCATGTTTTAAAACATGTTTGACATATGAACCATTTCATCCTATCAATTTAATTTTAAAAAATGATCATAATTTGGCTTTTAAATGTGACGTTTAGGTTCCTACTCTTAATTTTTCATCCTATACTCGAAAAATCTCTAACCCCTCTTTTATAAAACACAAAATTTCAAGAACCCTAAACACCCTTCTTCTTATTCTTTAAAACAAGAATGGTAACCTTGAGATCTATTTCATAAAAATCCATGATTATATTTTGTTATCAAAACCTTGTAAACTGTTTGTCCTACATCAATTGGCCTTGTTAACAGGTTTGTCTTAACCTGTTTTATGAAAG
>Ga0325405_1001077_pt1 | contig 27522 bp, 14 predicted proteins | sample PopdelMetagenome_21_FD_205663 | JGI IMG/M metagenome (GOLD analysis project Ga0325405, IMG submission 205663) | Populus deltoides microbial communities from Bellville, Georgia, United States - Xylem-Control-R2 | ecosystem: Host-associated > Plants > Phyllosphere > Stem > Wood/Secondary xylem...
GCTTTAAACCATAACTTATTGAATTTGTTATTAAAAGATTCAATTGAAAAAAGTAGTTTATAAATGACAATGAAAAAAATTATTCTAGTATATTAGTTAATATTAGATCATTGGCTCATGTAATACTGCAAGTTTGATCAAAGTGTTTTTAAACATACAAAAAAAAAAAAAAACACATCCGGGAATTGTTAACGTTTTGCTAGTAATATATATATATATATATAGAGGTTGACCTGATATGACTAGATTGACTTGATGGGTCTAAAAACAACCTGAATGATTGGTAAAAATATAGTTTGATTCACAAAAATTCAAGACAACTTTTTTTTTTTTAAATAATATGAAAACAACAACATATTAAATCGGTCCTCGCAAACATAGGTTAACTTGCCAAATCCCGACCTGGATCATAAGATCATGATAACCCCATATAAAACAAATAAAAAAATTATGAAACTCAATTTTCAATCAACTCAATATTGAAGAAAAGAATTGAAAAAGATTAATTAAAAAATAGCAAAAACAATTGACCTGCGTTAACATGTCAAACCCGTGATCTAAATTATAGAAAGTAAGAAAGAAATAACTTGAGTCAATTCGGGTTAACTTGCCAAACCTGCGACCAAGATAATGAGACTGCGATAACCCCATATAAAGCAAATAAAAAAACTTATGAAACCTAATTTTCAATAAATTCATTATTGAAGGTTAAAAGTTAAAGAAAAATCTATCTAAGAACATGACAAAATAAAACAAACTGAATCTGACTGAGTTAACCTGTAAAACACATGTCTTGAGTCATACAATCAAGATAACCTTATAAAAAACAGATGATGACAAGCATGAGAAATCAACAAGAGGAACAATAACAACAACAACAATAAGCTTAATAGAAAACAAGAAGGGAATTGTTTCAATATTTACAATAAATATCTGCAAAGGTAGATAATCTAGATTGGGTCGTACTTGAAACCCAAGCTCATAAACATAACTCAAAACAATAAAAAAACAAATAAAGATCAAACAAGATTTTTTTATTTGAATTTGATGAAGAACACGAAGAATGTGTTGCGATGTCATGATCACACAAATTAGTAACCATAACTTAAACAAATAAGATTGTATAGAGTAAGCAAGTGGTCGATCCCATGAGGAATATATAGTTTAAATTTTTATGCTAAATGATTCAAAGTTAGGGGGTTTTGAGGTTATCTAAAGTATGTTAGGGTAAACAAAATAAAGTAATCAAACTGAATTAAATAAACTAAAATTTATTAAGAGAAAAACCTTGGTCTCAAATAAACATCCACCGATAAAAATCAAAACTGATGATTGAAATGAAACGTCAATTTATATTCTGAATATTTATCCTTTTTAAATACTAGTCAGTTAATCAATCCGAAGTATAACTAACCCTAACTATTAAACAACCACAATATCCACACTAGTAATTTTATTTAATGACATCCTTAAGAACCAGATAGGTTGATAAATCGAAACAACTTAACTGTTTGCAGTCTATGTTCAATTTAATTGAGTGTTTTCCCTAAAATTAACAATATAGAGCTGCCATAATTATTAAACTTAGTTGCTTCATAAGTTAAATATCATAACTTTGGTTTTGATAACAAACTTAGCAATAAACTAGGTAGAATAATAACTTAGAGTCCACTCTAAAAATCAAATTAAACAATCATAACAAATAAGCATAGGAAAACATTCATACTCATCATATAAACTGAAGAGAAAATATAAAATAGATCTCATAATTTTTTGAAATTTGAAGGCTTCTCTATAATTTCAACTAAGAAAAATAACTTAGCCTTGCATGACTATAGAAAAACTAAGGAAGAGAAAAGATGAAAACATAATTTCAGGTATAGGAAAAAAGGTTAAAGTTTCTTTGTTTTTCAGGCCACCACCTTTTTTCTCTCTCTTTCCTTTTTATCAGATAGAAAACCTTATTCCCCACACTATTACTAGTTCTTTTGTATCCTAAAAAAAATAGGAGTCCTTTCCAAAGTAGACAATCTATAATCAAGTAGTATAATAACTACTTTCCTATAAAGAATGAAAAATAGTCTTGCATAAAATCTTCAAGTTTTGATTTTGGACTTAGTGAAGTTAATTTTCCCAAATAAAGACCTTTTTCCATATGAAGAAATAATTGTCATGTCGGTTTGATAGGTCTTTGAGTCAGGAATCTAACAAAATTGAGTTTGATTCAAATGGACTTCTTTAACTCAAGATAATCAAGTCGGAATGGTTGAAAATTAAAACTAGTAGAATACGAGACTTGTCTTTGAAGGCTTCAATTTCCATGCTATTTCTTCTTATTTTCTTGCCATACATGTATAGAAAGATAAGAGTGTTAGATTTCTAATGCCACTGAAATCATTTTATTTTGACCTCTACAGCTCAAGTTCTATGTAAAACAACGATGTAGGTCAAATTTGACAATATTTAACACAGGTTGGAACATGGTCTGAATTTTATCTCCAAATTACTCCTTTTCAAATCTTACATCCAAAACCTTAAAAACATTAAAAAAAATCAAGACATTTTATATAAAAACATGAACACAATACTAGGTAAATATAAGTAAAACTATCAAATAATATGGTTGCATCAAAACGTCATAACAAGAAACCAAAAAGGTTTGTTCGATTTATAACCAAATATAACAAATCAAGAGATATAGGGAGGTTGAAATCATGAAAGGATCAAAACATTACCATCTACTCACTTCATTTATCATTGGATCATCATTCATTTGGTCAGAGAAAATTCTTATTCAAAAACCAAAACCCTAAGATTAAAACACTTTAAAACAAGTTATAAATGCAAGAGATCCTTAGATTATTGGTTGATGGTGTCATGTGAAGATGCTAATGCAAATAAAAGGATAAAAAATGATCTAAATCATGGAGCCAAGACAATGTTCTTCCCAATAACACTTCCTAGAAAACCTAGAAATGCCGAGGAAAAGAAGAACAAGCTGCCAACCAAGAAAAAAACATTAAGCGCCTAGAAAATGGCCTCGACCTATCTACCATAGCTTAAACATGTTTACTATGAAATGCTGAAACCATCAAAACAATAGTAAACAAAAGATTATAGGAAAAAACAATAAGCAAAAACCAAAGACATCAAGCAGAAAAAACCTCTCCCTATATATAAACAATGTTCCATTGATTATAAACAAAGTCTTGAAGCTTAAATAACATGCTTATAACTTCAGCAAAAACAACAAACAAAACTACAATAAACTAAACCATAGAAAAAAATTCAAAACCTAACATGTTGTCACAACTTCAAACAAAGTTAGCCTAGCATCAAAACTTGCAAAAACAACATTCTATAATAACATTTGTCATTCCATAATCATATTCTAACACATCAAAACAAAGTAATAAACAAAACTTGAGCATATAAAAGCTATATTCATAGCATGTTTAAACTTTCGAAAACAATAATCATGGCTTTCAAAGTAATAAATGATTTCAAATGATACATAACAAACATCACAAACAATAATATAAAGATAAAAATAAGGAGGGAGGGAGTGTGCTCATTGAGCTTCACCCCCTCATCAAAGTTTGAAAGCTTACCAAGCAATGAAAAAATTGATTCTTTCTCTGGATTCCTTGCTTCTTTCCTCGTGATTTCTAGCTTCTTCTCAATATCAAAAGGACACTCTCATTCTTTGTTTTTTTTTTAAAAAAATCTTTGGTACTTTTCTTTCCTATTTATTCTAAGTGTTATATTGACTTTTTTTTATAAAAAAATTTCTCTCCTTTTCTTTTCTGTGATTTTTTCTTTGTAGTTTCTTTTCCTTCTAGTGATGTGCTCAAGAACAACCTATTATAAGCAAAATAAAAAAAATTCAAAACCATGGTGGTTTTGTCAAGAGTTTGTTAGAGAAGATTCTTGCTCATTCTCTCATTTAACCTTCATAGAAAGGTGCATCCTGGTTCTTTTTTTATCATTTTATAAGCTCAAACCTATCTAGAGAAGGTAGCCATGAAGATTAAACAAAAATGGTGGTTTTCTTCTTCAATGATGGCTAACCAAATAAGCTACTTTGGAGAGATTATAATGACTAACTAGATGTAAATGTGAGATAAGAGCAGATAATTCTTTTAGAGGGAATGCATATCTACCATGAGGATCAAATCTCTACTGATTTGGAGGTTTAGAACTTCACATTCTTTGATTGGAAAGCGAGCTCTCGATCAGTTTAAAACTATCAAATGCAGGGGAAGTTGATTAGAGACAATATATTGGCTGAGTTCATTGAGCCAAAATAGGTATAAATGTGTGATGAAGATAGTTAATCCTTATAGAAAAGGTGTTTATCAGTCCATTAGTGGTGATTTGAGCCTATGAGGTGGTTAGAGATGGCATGTTCATTTGTTTGAAGATGGCGACCTAGTCGGCCTTTTCAACTGAAAAAAGAAGATAAACAAAGACTAGACGACATGTCACTCATTTTCTTCATTAAAGATGAGTGACATGTCGTTCCAATTAAACCTTAGAAATTAGGTTTTTCTAATTAAGGTTTTTGCAAACTTCAATTTGGCCCCAGTTGTTTCAATTCTGGCATAAGCATTCATAATTTACACTGAAACTTCTTAATATTTTCAATCCCACCCCTAAAAACTTTGATTTGATACCTTTTGTTGTTACTCATTTTTGGACCCCACGTGCTGGAGACAATGTATACCTTTTTTGAACCAAGTGTAGGAGTTTAACTCATGTTTGCTGGAGGATTGACAAAAATAGAGAAAGAAATATTTTTTTTCGAAAACCTGTTTGAGCTGTTTTCTGCTCTCTTTATCCTTCCCCTTTGCTGCCAAAATCATCAGGTTTTCTTAGACTGACTAGGGGTCTTCATAATGCTAAATTCATTCCTTCGTTATCTTGTTTTTTAAAGTTGGATAAATCCCTTAACTTTTGCACTAAAAAAAAACTGATTATGTTGCTATTGCAATTTTTTGTTCCAAATTAGGCTATGATTCTGACTTAGTTTCGTATGATATCTGACCATCCTAGCTATATTCTGTCACTCATGGCATGTTGAAAAATTGACCTACACCTTTATTGGGTCCTAGGGATCACTGATCATAGGGCAGACTCTTAGTCAGATTTGGATGCTTGGCATTGTTAAATCAAGAACCTTTTAGACCAACGAGATTACTACCAGATTTTGTTCTTTAAAATTTTTTTATCTCAACTCGACTCCATCAATGTTGTAGTCCTAGATGCGTAGATAAATTTGGGCTTTTGAATCGCTTGATTTCGATATCAGAAGCTCAAGATATTCCCGTTTGAATATCTAGTGTGAAAGTAGGGATTCCTGCCGCGAGAAGGATCCTGACCCGATTTTCACACTAAAAACTCTATTTCTGTCATAAATTATGATGATTTGTTCTTAGGTCATACTCTCAGTCATATCTGGATTCTTGGCATTGTCAGTTTCTAAATCAGATCAGGAGACACTTTTTGATCAACCAGATTACTGCCAGATTCTGTTCTTTAAAATGATTTTATCTTTCTTCGACTCCTTCATCAAAGTTGTAGTCCTAGATTCGTAGATAAATTTGGGCTTTTGAATCGCTTGATTTCAATATCAGAAGCTCAAGATATTCCCATTTGAATATCTAGTGTGAAAGCAGGGATTCCTGCCGCAAGAAGGATTTTTTCCCTAAGTTCGCGGGACTGATTCTAAGGATTTTTTTGGGATTAAGGACTGAATCGAAAAGTGCTAAAATAAGGGATTGAATTGAAGAAGGATATTGAAAGCTGGAGAGGGGGGCTGGATCATCATAAATGACAGGATTTTTACCACATCAAATAAGGAAAATAAGACTTTGCCGCTGCACCCTCCATCTGATTTCTTTCTTCTTTTTTTCTCTGCAAATTCCTGCTGTTTTTCATTTATCATCACACCTGATTTTTGGAGCTGCAACCACGTTTTTATTGCCTCATTTTAAAGGGAGCAGCTGGCTCTATGGAAGGAAAGAAAAGAGCCACACCATCCTCTAACTAGGAAAGAAATCACTGCTGATCACAGAATCATAATCAAATATTCTAGTTTCCTATTTCTGCTCACCCGATATGACACCCTAGAGTTAATGTAATTTTTGTTTCCTAAACAAAGCCATGTATAGGCTATATAGAAGCCTCGACTGCTGACCTAAAGGGGGGAAGAAAAATAGAAAAAGAAAGGAGAGAACAGAGAAAAACGAGAAAAGAAAGACAAGAAGAAACGAGAGAGAGGCAAGGCAGAGAAAGCCATAAGAAGGACACTGTCGAAAGCAAGGAAAAACACAAAGGCAAGGGCGACAACTCCACCAGCACAACACGCCTTCATCGCCATCATCTTCGTCATCTCGCGAGAAAGCATCAGCAGAAGGAGAGAAAACAAAGAGACCGAAACCGGCGTGGCCTATCTGTTTCGCTGTCCCAGAAGCAGCAACCATTGGCTGAGCGCAGAAGCTTCAGCACCTGTCGTCTTGGTCCGTCTCAACACTAGCTTTCAAGAAAAGAAAAGCAAAAAGAAAGAGCATAAAAAGAAGAGAAAAACAGAGAGAAAAGAGCAGAAAAAAACAGCCAAAGATGTGCAGATAAAACGCGGAGAATAGGAGTTTCTGTTCGCGACTGTGAAAAGAGAAAAAAAGGAAAAAGAAGGCAAAAAAGAGAAGGAGGGAAAGAGAAGAGAAGAAAACAGGAAGAAGCAAGGAAAAGAGGCCAAAACCAGTGTGGCCATTGGTTTTTTTTTTTGCAAGAACCAGTAGCCAGCGACCGGGTGCAGCAACTGCAGTGCCATCTCCTTCGCCTGTTTCAGCGCCAGGTAAGTCCATGTATTCTCTTTGCTTTACATTTTAATTATATATGTTACTGTGCAATCTTTTGTTGTTACTGTTCAAGTGAATTATAATTCACTTGAACAGTTGTTTAAATTTTGTGTCCTGCCGGGTCCCCTGTTGAGGCAAGTGACCTGGCCGGACCTAATTCTTTTTTTTTTGAAAAAATAAAAGAAAGAGAAAGAGATTTATTTTCTAGAATATTTATTTTAAAGTCTGAATTTTTTTATGTTGTAAAAAAATATATACCAATCTCGTATTTAGAATATCCGGTTTTCGACGCAATTGCGGCAAATATACATATATATCAAAATTTGTTTTCTTATGTGTTGCATACGACCAATACCCTAACATTTTTTGAATGCCTTTTTTATATACAAAAAATATTGAAAGTTTTGAAAATGTGTTTTCACATGGATTTCTTAAACACAAAAAAATTTGTTTTCTTGCATTTCTGGATTTTACAACATGTTTGTAAAACTCCAAAGGGTATTGGCCAATATTCCAAAAAAAATACAAAAATCTTATTTTGAGAGAATTCATCTATTATTCACCGCTAATATTTGGATAAAGAAATCCTTAAGGGACGAATATCCAAAATATTATTGGGAATAATTTGTTATTATTCATTGTTAAATTTTGGATAAAGAAACCCTAAGTGGTAAATATCCAAAATAATTTTCTAGGAATAATAAGTCATCACACATCTTTGAAAGAAGCCTCAATTATAATTGAAGACATTTCAAATTTTGACTCCACGGTTTACGAGCCGTGAAAGTATGAAACACTAAGGCAAAAAGAGGCTTTTTAAAGCGCTCTGAATTTCCTTAAATTTCTAAATCTTTATCCTCCCTACTTGCGATTTATGAGTCGCAAACTCTTGAAATACTAAGGGAAAAATGAGCTTTTAAAGCACATGAAATCTCCTTGGATTTCTACCTTAATAAATTTAATTTGAATCAAACACAGATTTCAAGAGATCTGCATTGGTTCTCCTTGGCATTTTGTAGACATATCTAAAGGTATGATCAATATTGGCCAAAGGTTCTTCCTTTTAGACTTTCAACCCAAATCCATTCATCATAGCAAACCTATCCAAACACCAACACCATAGCAATTATAAAGCAAACCAAACACCAAGCAGCTTACCTTAGGTAGGGCATACTAGGGGTGCTAATACCTTCTCTTTACGCAACCAGTCCCTTACCTTAGAATCTTCAAAAGACCAGTCAAGGTTCCTAGTGATCATAATACTAGGTGGCGACTCCCTTATTCACAATAAAACAAAGACCCCAAAACCAATCTAGGATTGCCGCTCCGCCGCGAGGGTGTGACACCTCTGATTTGAGCGCCCTTTTCAAATTGGTTCTTGGTTTCTAAATTGTTCAAATTGACCTCTATCAACCATCAAAATTTTAATTTCTTTCAAATTGACCCTTGAATTTCATTGGTTTCAGTCCTTGAACTGATACGAACTATGTCAAGTCCGAATTTAGCCTTAAAATGTTTGTTAATCAATTTTGTGAGATTAGACATATCTCTCAAACCGTATGTCAAAACAAGTTAATATTTAACAAGGAGATACTAGACACATGGAAATATCAATTTTTGAAGTTTCGGGTCAAATGAAGTTCGAGAACATATTATTTTAAAGGGTCGAAGTTAATAGACAAATCTTGTCAAATCTGCTAAAATACACCTTTGTGTAATGTTTGGGACATAACAAGAGCTACAAGTGGATGTTTTCTGTGATGCAAGATTTTCTAGAAACTAGACATCATAAGCTTTCTAACCATATATTGTAGGCATATTAATTCATCCAGACAAGAGAGAATGATGTGTTTGAAGTCAGATTGAAAAATCAAGAATGTTGTGAAAATTGGAGATTCGGGCTACATGGAGGAATTTTGGCATGAAGTCTTTGTTTTTATTATCCTATTTTATTTATTTAACGCCGAATAATTATTGTTAATTTAGGTTTGTTCTGTCCCATTAGAAATTGTTTAAAGGTTTATTTCATTATTGGACTTACGGTAGTTGATTACTAGTTTAGGTCTATTAGCTTGCAACCGAAAAGGGATCCTTAAGGGTTAGAGGATAATATATTATGTTTTTTATATGTAAATTTCAATAGCAAGTTGGAGAATAAATGTGAGTTTTTCTTTTGTTTCCTTGTGGCAAAACAACTTTTCTTTGTATGGACAAAGATCGTACACTCACTTATCAAAGATTAACTGGTTTCATGACATCATTTGCATACTTAAGGTTCTTAGATACATGGTTAAATCTAGGTCTAAGTCTTTTTCCAATACATTTGGTTCTTGGGTACAGGGTTACCTTTGGGTCAAGGTTCTATCAAACTTGATTTTTGGTTTTCCAGGTTGTTATCTACTTTGTTAAGGGTTGCTTGGTCATGTGATCAAGATGTTCATATCAGTTGGTATCAGAGTTAGGATCCAAAAATCAGGTTATATTCTTTATTTTTTTCTTATTAGTTTTGGCTTCCTTAGGTTTAATTATCTTTGATTCAGCTTTCGATTATCTCGTGTCTAGAGCTTGGTAGTTTGCATCTAGGGTTTCTTTAAAAAAAAAGTTATTTTAGTTTGTTGTTGTATCATAATATATCAGTAGCATAAAGAGTCCAAAAAAAAAAAAAAGAAGAAGAAGAAAAACATCCTAAAGTCATATTTGTCAAATTTACCACAAAACACAAACAAGGGTGAATTTGGAACAAACCAATTCATAAAATTCTCATATTTTAGACACTGGTTCTAGGAGTCCTAATCGCATGTCATATAAAACTTGAGCTCATTTAGAGATCATTTTCCATAGTAACCCAAGTCAGGATTAAAACTTGTCGTAATAGGTCAAATTCGTATCAGAAGGGAATCTTGGGACAACTAAATTTGGAAAATTCTAAAGATTTATACATTGGGTTTTAAGGTTTTAATCGCACCCTATATGAAATTTGAGGTTATTTTTAGTTCGTTTGCTATAGGAACTAAATTTGAAATTTGAACTTGTCGTAAAGGGTCTAATTTGCTTCAGTAATTCAAACTTGTTTTGCTGCTGTTATTTTTCAATTATAACAATATAATAACATTATAATTTATATATTTAGGTGTTAGTAATTTGAATATTTTTTTCTTTTACGCACTTGAAATATGATAAAATCAAAGATGTTGTCTAAAAGTGAGTGGCATAAAGAGTACTCAAAAAGATATGCTTCAAAGTTGAGTTCACATACTCTCAAAATATCTTATGATCTCATATCTTGAAAATTAGACTTTCTTTACCCTTTTATGAGCATGAATTAAACCTTCGATAGTTTTCTTTGCTGGAAAATATTTGAATCCATTAAGAATTCTTTCCTTAAACTCACTGCAAGGATCAAAATACAATGCTTTGGGGTTAATATGAATGTAGTTTTACCTGATAAACATAGGTCCCTTTTTCTTAATGGACTTTGTTTCTTAAAGCTTTAATCTTTGTAGCAATTTTTAATGGCTCCTCTGTTTTGGTCTACTCAAGCTATAACTTGTAGAGTTTGATCTATGGGAAAAGGACGCTCATTTGATGAGCTTTGATGATCTTTTCCTATCCTATTATCTGGTCACCTTTGTCTCATTGATCAAGGCTCCCCTACTTATCATTACAATCATATGAGTATCACCGTTAGGGTGTCATGACCACCACTAAGTATTCATTATACCTGCTCTATGATAGCTTTCCTGGTTATATCTAAAGTTCTCATAAGACATTGGAGGATTTAAACAGCTTGCTTCCCATTTTTTTCCTCTTTGAAATTGAACTATATATTAGCCAACCTTGTTGAGTTTCTTAAATTGCCCCAGCCTAATCATGCCCCATGTATTTTATCTTGTTTTGTTTGCTTGGTCTTTCTCAAGGATGATATTATTCAGAAGATGTTTGGTTCTTGCAAAACATCGATATCATAGAAAAATCTTTGAAATTTCAAAGTTATCTCCAAATGCAAAAAACCATTTCGATGCAAGTTTAAAACAAATTTGTTTCAAAAAATTCAAGCAAATCTCATGGACAGGGTTTCATGAAGGCTGAATTTTAGATTTTTTTCAAGTTTTTCTCTTAGTAGAAATGTGAGGTTACCTTATGTTTTCATGATTTGTTGGTCAAAAGGCTCGAGTTTCAACTTAAGAGTTTCAGAGAATAGAAAATCTTTGAAGCATTCATTTCATTGTATGAATAATGAAACATAACCATATTCTTTTGAAGAACTCATTTGGCATGGGAGAGCATTACTTACCAATATAGATTGCTTACTATTGATTAAAAAGGACTTTATCAAGCATGTAATGTGGATTTTGGTTCTTCATTATGAAAGAAAATGATATTTATAGGCCCCAAAGGTGTTTGAGTTTCTAAAGACTCAGGATTATTGTCATTGTGTCTTTTTTTTCTTTCATCGTGTTTCCATGATTTACCCTTTTTTATTGAATTGGCAGGGCAACCTTGATCTATTTTGACCTTGACTTGGTCATTTTTTCTTTCACTTGGGCATGCTCCCCATCATTTGGATTTCTTGGGTTTTTTTTATTTTTTTTTAAATTTGATTTTGAGCATCATCATCATCATTTTTCTTTACACAACATGCCCAACCTTTTTTAATCTTTGAATATTTGCGTGCCTTGTTTGCTTCTATTTGGGCACTTTTGATCTTTCCATTGATTATTGAGGATTGTATAATTTCAAGGTCAAATTTCATATTCCTCATACTTGTGCATAGTATGGGGTGTGATCCAAGTCAGAGTTCTTTTGCAAGAAGAATTTTATTAGGTTTAACGATGACTTACAAAGGATATTTTTCAAGTATTGTGAAAGGAATATCAAAAATGGTTTTTCATCATCTCAAACGCATGCGTTTAGGACTAGTAAGTTTTGTTTTTATCCATTGTGATTAGTTAGACATGCAAATTAGTTTCCATCAAATTAAAGTATACATCATTATTCAGCCAACTAAAACCCAGCTTCAGAGTTAGTATGAATGGTTTTCTTGGTTCATTTTTCAGGTTTCTAAGCATTTGGTCACCTCATTATAAGATTTGTTTGATAAATCTTAACCTCGCTTGTTAAAAACAAATACCAATTTGACCTCTAAATTTGTACTAGAAAGTTATGATTTCCTAAAAACTTTGATTGAAATTTGTTTGATCTTTTGCAAAAATCAAGTTTTTTGAGCTTATGAGATCACGTGAAAGGCTATTTGAAATTCTCTTAGAGTTTTAGATATACTAATGAATTGTTATTTGATATTAATCGATTCCACGACAAAGTACATTATGCATAGTATTTCTTTACAATATCAGAGTTTATAGGCTTAGGTTAATCATCTTCATCCATTTTGGTCAAAATCAAAGCCCATAAAAAAAAAGGCTTTCTACACCATGTATAATCCTTTATAGTTTGGGGCTTATTTACTCCGATCTTCTTTTAGGTTTGACAAGATTGTTTTCAATATGAGGTCTCCCTCACCCTTGAGTTGACCTTCTAGTTGTACACCTTATCTATTCTGCCCTGATACAGTTGGTGGTGACAAATTGTTGCTAGTCTCTTCTCAATGATTAGATTCAACTATTTGAATTTTAGCTTTATCCATTCTGATGCTTCCAAATCTACATCATTTAGAATTATAAATGATGGAATCTCTACCTCTATGGGCATCACCATATCCATTACATATGCCAAAGAGTATGGAGTTGCACCTGTAGAAATCCTGAATATGGTGTGGTATGCATGAAGTGCGTATGGAAGCATCTCATGTCAATCTTTGTAGGTGACCACTGATTAGTATTTAAAAGTGCATTCTCATTAAGGTTTTATATTATCATATTGCACTAAAGTATCATTAAATTCCCTAACTAAAACATGTTTTATAATAACAAGTCCGATAATATAATATATCTTTAATTTATGGTAAATGCTTGTTTTTAATACAAGTATATCTCACAATTCAAAGGATTGATTGATGTGATTAACTATTGAATTAAGAAGACAAAGAAAGGGCTAAGAGAAGAGATGCTGGTTTAAACTGGAACATCATTCGGTTATTGGATCATAACTGGAGCTATAGACCTTGGATTTAGGTCTGTTTTATATGGATGGAAAGCTAAGACATATACCTAAAACTTTCATGAGGAATCCAAGACTCAATTCTGCCATTTTCAAGTTCAAATCTTAGCATCAACGGAGAAGTCAGAATCTGTCCTGCAACTCAGACACTATTTGGTGTTCATCTCATATCTTGAGTTCTAGAAGTCTAAATGAGCTCTTTTTTTTTTGTTGGAAAGCTGAGATAATTGCCCACAACTTTCATAGGTATAATGGACTCTAATTATGATGTTAGCAATGATGTTTTGGCCAGCCAACAATATCAATAACCAGTAACCAACAATGTCAATAACCAGCAACCAACAATGTCAAAAACCAACTACCAAATCAATGGTTGGCCACCAACTAAATAGTTTGTCAACCAATCAATAGTTCCAAATTTTAGCTTATAAAAGGAGGCATTTGCCATGTATTTAGTCATCTTGGTTTTCAGATCAAGATCATGTTCTTGCTTTCTTTCTTTATATCTTTGTAATGTTCAAGTTTTCTTTCAAGCTATATAACGGGTTATATAAATCAAACCCCTAAAAAAAACCTGTTACTTCTTTCTTTGTTTTAAGCACTAGGATACCCTGGATAGCTTTTACTTTGTCTAGATCAACCTCTATCCCTTGACTGTATACTATGAAGCCTAATAATTTCCTTGTTTTTACCCCAAATGAATACTTGGTTGGATTTAATCTTAATTGAAACTTCTATAGTCTTTCAAACAACTTCCTCAAGATTTGCACATGATCTTCTTTTTCTTTTTTGTTTTAGTAAGTATATCATCCACATATACTTTCACTTCTTAATGCATCATGTCATGAAATAAAATTACCATTGCTCATTGATAAGTGGCCCTAGTGTTTTTCAAACCAAATGGCATCATATTACAATAAATTATTCCCCAAGGTGTAACAAAGGTATTTTTTTATTTATCTTCCTTGGTCATTTCAATCTAATTATATCCCAAAACTTCATCCATAAATGAATAAGTGATACTTTTTGTGGTATTGTCAACCAATACATCTATATGGGGTGAAGGAAAATCATTATTTGGGCTTGCTTTATTCAGATCTTTATAATCTACACATATCCTGATTTTTTCATCTTTCTTGGGAACCACCACTACATTAGCCTCTTATTGAGGGAAGTGGATCACATCTAAGAATCTTGCATCCCACAACTTCTGGATTTCAACATTTACTTTGAGTAGCATGTCCAGGCGCATCCATCTCAACTTCTGCTTAATAGGTTTTCTACCTTCTATTAAGGGAATTCTGGTACCACAATGTTAGTACCTAAATCGAGCATGTTTGCATATGACTAAACAAAAATGTTTGCATACTCTTAAATACAGAGACCAAATTTTCCCTTTCCTCAACCATGAAAGGAGTATCAATCTTCAACTCTTTTTTATCTTGTTTAGTGTCTACATTTATTACTTCTAATTCTTTTTTGGCAGGTTTCCATGTTTTCTCAGTTTTTTCAACTAACCTGACAAACTCTTTTAAATCATCTTCTTCCCATTCTTAGTATAGTGGGTTTATAAACTGATGAAAGATTCACTTTCAAAATCCCTGAAAGTGAAAGTTGTGTTTGTGTAAGTGTGTATTTTCATATAAAAGTAAAAGGAAACAGGATATATTTTGAACAAAAAGAAATGCATGATCTAATTAAAAATAAAAGCTCATTGACAATTGAAAAAGCTTGTGGCATGTGAGCTAGATTGCTAACAAGATCATAAAAGTAAGACAAAGTAGAACAAAGACAAAACATTTTAACAAACATGATCAAATAGGAGCAATTACTTTTTAAACACAAAAGGAACTTGCTCAGCTTTCCAATTCTGAAATTTCTCTCCATTAGCTAGCTTCCTGATAAAAGCTTTCGTAGGAATCTTATCAATGACGTGAACAGACAATTGAGTGAACATCTCATATTCCATTTTGACCTTTGTTTCTTCAAATTTTTTCCTTGTTCTCACATTCTAAAGTGTTTATGCAGAGATCAGCTATCTTCAACACTTCATCACTAAGTCTTATCACCTAAGTTGATCTTGAGAAGGATATTGAGAGTGGTGGGATCATCAGATTTTCTTATTGTGGATCCCTTTCTTCAATTCTTGTTATTTTGGCTTTTTTCTTGACCTTAACAACCCACTGGCAGCCATTCATTCCTTTTGGGCTTATATCCAAACTTGAACCTCTAGTTAACACACTTTATTTTCATTAAAATGGCATGCTCTAGTATTCTAGTGTTAATGTCAAATTAAAATGGAATTATTTCCCCCCAAAGATAATTAGCTGCCATCCTTGCTACTTCTAAGATTCTTATCTTTCTTAGCATAAAATTCTCAAGAATCCACTCAACATTCATAATTTAAAAAACATGAGTATTCTCATCTTTGCCATCTTCTTCCTCAATGAATGGTATAGTCACATTCCTTATTATGGAAATTGTTTCTTCATCCTTGATAGTTACTGGCATTCAATTTATGATGTACTTCAAGCATTGACGTAAAGAGGAAGCTATTGCACCTGCTAAATGGATCCAAGTGTAACCAAGAACACTTGTGGCCCTACATACAACTCTACTTCTAAGTTTTCGATTATCTCTCTTGGTAAGCCATCATATACCCTTACCATTATGGTATTTGGCCTCAAATGTGATTCATCAACAAGCATTTCTCTTATCATGTGTCTTGGCAATACATTCAATATCAAACTATTGTTGATTAATACATTTCCTATCAAGATATCTTTACATCATATTGTGATGTATAATGGTTAATTGTGCCCAGTACACTCATGGTCTAATTCATCTTTGGTGAAATATAGATATTTCGAGGCCTGGATTATGCCTACCAGGTTTCATGATTTTTTGGTTGATATCTTGAGGCATATACATCTTGTTTAACATCTTTTGTTGATGTGGTTTGGAACTTAAAATTAATGATAGTAGTGATACTCTAGCAGGAGTTTTCTCGAGTTGCTCAACAACATTGGACTCACTGTATTTCATCAACTTCAAGAACTCATTAGTCTCATCCTTAGTTACGATCTTATTTACTTCTTTTGATAGATCAACTCATTTCCCTGAGCTTTTTTTTTTCAAGTTCCTTTAGAGTAAAGCATTTTCCATTGAAATTCAAGCCTGTAATGTCTGCTTGAAAAACAATTGTTGGTTATATACTTTGGAAGGAATATCCCTAATTATATGGCAAGGCATTATAGCTTCCATTACTTGCTATTTTAGGCTTAGATAAAATAAATCTAGGCAATAAATTACATCGGATGAACCTCCGTATTCTTGTTAGGTTCATCAATTACAAGTTTCTCTTATAGCTTCCATTACTTGCTATTTTACTTGTTGCCTCTTCAATTCTCAAAGTACCTTGAGTTAGCATTTGTATCACTTTATTGTGGAATTCTACACATTGATCAATCATATAACCCTATTTTTTATGATACTTGTAGCAACTCTTACTCACCAGCCCAATTTTATTATTACCTTTCCTATGACCAGTTTTTACAAGCATTTCAAAGATCTTATCCATAGACACCATCAAAGTTCTTGACTCTCTAATCTCAATTGCATTTACAATTCCATTACCTGAATCATGATTAGATAAATGATTTGTATTCACATTAGGAATTTCATCAAATGTTATCCATTTTGTCATGCCTTGAATTGCAATAGTTTGTTTTTAAATGCGTAGCAAGTGTTAATATTGCATGCGGCTATGCCCACATAATATTTACAATTGAGCTCTTGCTTGTACTAATTAGAATATGGTGGTTGTAATGGTATGTGAAGAGTTGGAGCTACTTATCCAATGCTCAAAAATTTCTGGTACATTTCACCTATGAGTAAAGGAAGTGGGGGTAATTGTTCTTGAGCTTTTTGGTATTTTCTTTTGGATTGATTCTTAGTTTGGTAATTAAAGATGTTACTTTATATTTCATTTTTTTAGTGGAAAAAAGGGAGTTGAAGTTGATAGTAGCTATTTAGGATGAAGGGGTTTGACTATTGAAATTTTGGAAATTATTCTTTTTTCTCTTATATTCACCTTCAATATTATCAACACCTTTCTTTTTACCTCTAAAACCCTTCTTCTCAGTGGGTGTAGATCCTTTCACTCCTTATCCCTTATTCAATACGTTCAGCCATCACCATAAAATCGATAAATTGTTAAGTTGAGCTGCCTATTACATGCTCGTAGTAGGGTGCTTTGGGGTATTAGCAAATAAGGTGATCATCTTTTTATCCAAAAGTGGGAGATGTACTTTGCCAGCCAAATCTCTCAATTGTTGAGAATATTCACACATAGTCTCTTTATCTCCTTTTTTACAAGAAGAAACTGGCTAGACCTATCAGAAGCAATATTCATATTGTATTTATACTGCTTAATAAAAGCAATTACAAGATCTTTCAAGCTCTGGATTTCTATGTTATCCAGCCTCATATACAAGTTTAATGCTACAGCTCTACTCAAACTATCTTAAAAGAAATGCATTAATAGCTTCTTATCATGTGTAACCACCATCATCTTATTACTGTAAGATTTGAGATGGGTGGAAGGACATTGAGTTTCGGTATACTTTATGAATTTAGGTACATGAAACTTCTTCGACACAACCACATTTAGAATAAGACACATCTTAGTAGCTCGAACGGGATCATATAAATTGACACCTTCAATAGCTTTCACTCTTACTTCTAATATTGTTATCTTATCATACTCAATATCTTTAAAGTATTTTATCTTATTGGACTTAGTAGCAAATATATCCAAAGTCATTGGGGCTGATGTGTATATAGTTGGTTTCACAAATGCCATATTGTAGTAGGGTTCCTAACCTTTATTAAAGTCTTATGTTGTGTATTCTACGAGTTTCAATTTTGCAAGGACCTATATTTCAACATGTATATACACACATGATTTTTAAAATCCCAAAGTATGTATGCATTTATGCTTATGTATGAATGTGAATGTGCACTCATACATCTAATATATATTAGCCTTATCAAAGCGTTGATCCATGACTTTACTTGAATATGGGAAAAATCCATAATCTGATGAAAAAGATCTTTTTCTAAGTCCTCATCTCAGTTGAATCTCATACATGTTGGAGAGTACAATGCAAAAAGATAGGTCAGATCCTTTTTCATTAAAAAAACAAAAAGATAGGTCAGATCCTTTTTCATTAAAAAAACAAATTGTTCTTACGTATAAAGAGGAATTTTTTACATGTGGAGAGATGAGATTCCTATACATCTCTATTCATCCTCAAAACTAATACCCATATTGGCTACATTTCGAATAAAAGTTGAAACATCATTCAAGCATTTTTGGTATTTAATAGCACCATTAGCTATTAAAGAAGCCTTCACTCACAATTCATTTGCCTTTCGAGCCACCCTATAAATCAACTTGTTTATTTGTTCTATTTTGTAATGGAACAAAGTGTTATATTAGAGTCGCGCACAATTGCTTATGGCTAGTGACTAATTGTATGTATTCAAGCATCCTAGAGATCGTTAGATCTAGTCTCTAGCCTTTGGAAGTTCATCTTGCTCCATATCAAGTTCAACTATCTTTATGTTCATTTGGACATCAAATTCGCTAATATAATCTTGTCATTCTCTGAATTTCTATTTTAGTTCAACTAGTTCTTCCTCAACTATATATTGTCCCTTCCAATTCTTTAGTTCCTCCTCTCGAATTTCTAGCTCAGATTGGACCATGGTGATTCATTATTTTAGAGCACTTGTTGGATCATGATAATCCCTCATGTTTGATTTAGTTGCTTTTCTAACTTCCCTTTCCTTATTAGTTTGAACCATATATTGAGCTCTCAATCTACTCTCTTCTTTAATGTTAAAATTAGCCAACCTGCTCTTTTCTTTCTCGGCTTCCAACCTTTTTCTACTATTATCCCTTTCCCTTTTTAATAAAGCAATTATTTCTTTATTAGCACTTGACTTACTTTTGAAGACCTTTTTTTAGAGTAACTAGCTCTTTTTTTATTTTCACATACTTGTTCACCAAATCATCATATTTGGTCACCCTTTCTCTCGGCTGCTCTTGGATCCCTTATATATTCTCTTTAGATTTCTTAGCTACATTTTGTCATTCACTAATCACCATTGGTTGCTCTTTCTGAGTTCCAGGTCTTGCATTAATGAAACTATATTACCATCCTTTTTTTTTTCAATTGTTGGTTCAAAAAGGCCTTTATATTATTTTCTTCAAAGCGTTGGTCTTTTAAAAACTTCTACCGATTCTTGCTATAACCTAGCTCAATTTTAAATTTATCCAACTCATTTCGCAGCTCTTTTTCATTGCTAATTCCTTTTCTGCTAAGTTCTTCAATGACAAATGGTCCAACTTCGAAAACTATCATTTGGTTTTGTTCTTCAAAGCTATCAAATACCCTGGATTGATCATTGTTTCTCCAAACTAAATAATGAGGACTGACATAGAGTTCTATGTCTTTTTCACCTTTATACACCAATACAAGTTATTTCTAATCTTGTTTAATAACTTCTAATTCAGTTAAAAAATAAGGATCCTTAAACAAACCAGTGTATTCAGCTAAACCCTGAGTTTTCAGTACTTGTTGAATTCCCCCAAACTGCCTAGAAACCAGTGAAGATGAATAGTTAATATAACCGGATTGACCAATCAGCGAGACCCATGCTTTATCTCTTCAATTCATGATATAAGAGAAGTTACCCAATAAGCTTTCCATTTGAAATTACTATGAGGGAGAGCCTAATACCTCTTTACCCATGCTTTTTCATCCAAGTTAATCTAGTCTTAATTCACAACAAGCTTCAAAAGTCTCATATTAAACCACCAAAAATTATTGAAAACCTCACTTGGAGTTTCCAAATGGCTTACCACCCATATAAACAATAAATGAATACACCATCACATTGCACCCTTTCCATATAACCAACAATGGTTTAGTGATAGGAAAGTCTCAGCCAAGAAAGCTCTAGTAGTTTGCTTATATTCAATAAAAGCATTACATGCTTCAACATTAATAATCTCAGCTTCTAATGCAAACAAAACTAAACCAAAGATGACAAAGGCAACTACTTGGTATCTTTCATCTCCTAACTTTCCTTCATCTTTATTTATCTTTTCAATAAGATTCCATTTAAAACTGCCATTAATTGTTCTATATTGGCCAATTTTGTCAAAGTGAAGCAATTTAGCGATTTTAGCAAATGTGTCTTCAATTCTTTGTCTGAAATAAACCTTATGAGGGAAATTCAAAATCTGAGTATACTCTTCAATAGTAGAAGGCCATGTCAATATCTTCGAAGGTGAAACATTTGTTATTTGGATCCTAGAAATGCAATAAGTTTTTGACTGTTGTAATTTGAATTTCCCGAGCATTGGTCCTTAGGCAATTCCCCTTATGTAGTTGCATCATCTCATATTCTTGCCCATATTCAGAAAAAATTACGGTCTCATCTCAAAAGAATCCTGCAAAGTTCAGGATTATTGATCATTCTTGCCTAAATGCAAAATAAATTGTCAATGAGTCAAACATCGCAAGGGTAGATTCTAGTGGGGTCAAACATCTTAAAAGTAGGTTTTGGTCATTACATGAGGGGTAAGTTTACTACCTAATCTTAAAAAAAGGTTTATGATATGCCCAATGACTAGGTCTCTTAAAGGCGATATAGGGGGTTGACAAGGAATGGTTGGGGCACAACTTGACCACTATTACTAAGTAAACACTCACATCATAGTTGGGTGTTTCATGAATTTGAACCCCAACTGAAAGTCATTAGGCAGACCGATACTCCCCTCCTAACTTAAAATTAGGTTTATACTCTCAAAATTTAAAATGCATGAAGGCATGAATCCATATTTGATGTACTTATGCATGGACATTATGTGAAAAGTACGTGCTAAAATTAAATCACCAATATATAAAAAAGAGGAAAATAAAATAAAATAAAGCACAAATAAAGTAATACACAACAAAAAGATAAAAAAGCAATCAACAAAGCTTATTCCAACCAAATATTTTTCTAGTGGAGTCGTCATTCTATCGTGACGTGCATGGCTCCAAATGGCGGAGCTACCTCCTAGATTAAAGGGGGTTTTGGGTTTAATCATAAAGTTATAATTTGAGGGAGTCACCACCTAGTATCATGGTCACTGAGAAACCTAATGGTTTGCGAGAGTGTAAATAAAAGGACTGGTTGTGCATGGAAAAGATTTATCACCCTAGTGTACCCTACCTATGGTAAGCTACATTATTGATTGATTGTTTTTCTTCTAAATCCTATTTCTATTTATTGGTCTATCTAATGTTTAAGAGAGGTTCTTTTTAGTAAAACGATTTTTATCTTATCAAGTTAAAACCTAACTATTCTAAAGTTCAACTTTTAAAAGTGTATTTATTTCTATTTTTTTATCTTTAATACATGACGATATATTTTACAGTGTAATTTTATACCCCTAAATATTAAAGTCTACAACTGATTCCTAACTTTTTATTTTTGCCAATTCATTCAATTTAATATGGGGAATATGCATTACATTGTAAAATTCATACCTCAATTATCAATTAAACAAATTAATCTTTGTGATGTGGTTTGAAATTTTGATCAAATCCTAATGAATAATCATAAACTAATTATGATACTCATTGACCAATTTTTTTGTATTTTTCAAATTGTGATAGAAATACAATTTTATATTTTTATAAAATATGCATGAAAAGTTTTAGAATTTGGTCTTATGCACGAAAACAAAACATATATTTTTTTATTTTTGAAATGAGGAAACTTTTTAGAATTTTTGGAATTTTTTGAAATTTTAAAGAAGAACATGTATTTTTAATACTAGGTCAGTATGTTACAGTATAAGCATACAACACCGATATTAAATGAAAGGTTGGGAAAATATGGGAATGACCCATAAATAATTTAAAATAGTCCATAAATTGTTTCAAAATTTTTGAAACTTATATGAGGGGTTGTTTGGCAAAAACACAAAAAATGAGAATATAAACCTTACTAAAAAATTACTACGGCGTGTTTGGCAAACATGCCCTTAGCTAAAAATCAAAGGCTTAAAATTTGTCTTAAGGCTGTGTTTGAAAAACATACTTTAAGAACACACAAAAAACTTTTTTTTTCTTGGTAAAGACTTAACTAGCCAAACATGTCTTTATCTCATGAATAAGCTTAGCCCAACCACATGGGATGAGCTTCCTGACCCGAAACACAAGCCTATAATCATAACACAAAACAAACGAAGATCAAACAAGATTTTTTTGCTTGAATCTGACGAAGAATACGAAGAGCACCATAACAAGGAACTAGAGAGGTAGGTTTCATTTATGACCATATATAAAGGGATTAGAAATCATGCAAGAATTAAAAAAAAATAGCATCTATTCAATTCGATTATCATTGAATCATCATGATTTAGTTAGAGAAAATTACGGTTTGAAAACCAAAACCCTAAAATTAAAAAACTAAAAAAGGTTATAAATGCAAGTGATCCTTATATTATTGGCTAATAGTGTCATACAAAGATGCTAATGCAAAGAAAAGGATAAAAAATGATCTAAATCATGGAGCTAATGCAATGTTCTTCCCAACAACACTACCAAAAAAACCTAGAAATGCCCAGGAAAAGAAGAACAAGCTACCAACCAAGAAAAAAACATTAAGAGCCTATAAAATAACCTAAACATAACTATCATTGCTTAAACATGCTTACTACAATGTTCCATTGATCATAAACAAAGTCTTGAAACTTAAATAACATGCTTATAACTTCAGCAAAAACAACAAACCAAACTAAAACAAACTAAACCATAGCAACAACAACAACAACAACAACAACAATAATAATAATAATAATCAAAACCTAACATATTGTCACAACTTCAAACAAAGTTAGCCTAGCATCAAAACATGCAAAAACAACATTCTATACTAACATTTATCATTCCATAATCATATTTTAACACATCAAAACAAAGCAATAAACAAAACTTAAGCACATACAAGCTATATTCGAAGCATGTTTAAACCTTTCAAAACAATAATCATGACTTTTAAATTAATAAATGACTTCAAAACAATAATATAAAGATTCTTTCTCTAGATTCCTTGCTTATTTCCTTTTGATTTCAAGCTTCCTCTCAATATCAAATTGACACCCTAATTCTTTTTTTTTTAAATCTTTGTTACTTTTTTCCCCATTTATTCTAAGTGTTCTATTGCCTTTTTTTTTCCTTTCTCATTTTCTTTTCTATGATTTTTTCTTTGTAATATCTTTTCCCTCTAATGGTATGCTCCTTAGGTGTCTTTTGTGCTTTAGTCCTTAGTTTTAAGGTTTTTCAATTTGACCCTTAATTAAGCCTTGAACTTTGATTTTCTTGCAATTTCACCCCTGATTTCATCCAAATAAGCTTGTAAAAATTAAATTTGATTCTCCAAAATTCTAATCTTATCAATTAAACCCAAATTAGGCTTCCAAACTTAAGTTTTCAACAATTAAATCCTTATTAAAATTAATTTAACACATTAAAAGTATAATTATTAAGTTCTTGTACTTAATTAAATTTTTAATTTCAATCTAAATTAATTTATAGACTTAATTTTTATGCAATTTTATCTAAAATTTATCTTTAACTTACATTGTCTTTGACATTTGGGTCTTTGAAAGGTATATTTGATTTCTATAATTGCCACAGATTCAGTTTGGTCATTCCAACTCTCATTTATGCATTTAGATCTTTTTTCAATTTGTTCTTGCCAACCAAGTTGCTTGTTCATTTGTATCTTAGGAAAACCTGAAATTGGGTTATGATAATATTAACTATCTTTAATCACCTTATTTGTTCATGGTGGTAACTTACATGAACAACAAATCAGGATAATTTCATAGCATAAGTGTCGATTCTTCATGTAGTGGGCTATGAAAGAGTCAAGTATTTATTGTGTTATAAATTGTACAGCACGAATCAAGACTCACAACTTAACAAGGAGGGTATTCATATTGATGAAGATAACAACTATAACACATGTTAATAACAAACTTTCTTGAGTTTAAACATTAAAGTTCATGTTGACTTTATACTATACCCATTCTTAAACCATTAGTGTAACCTTTTCACATCGGCAAAAATAAACTTAACTAAATATAATTAAAAAAAATAAATAAACAAGATAAAAACATAGCTATGATATAAATTAACTAAGTATAATAAAGATAATAATAAGCATAAACAAGAGATTAATGATAATATAATATGAAATAAAACTTGAATATTATAAAAATACAAAGCAAGAAAGCAAGAGCATGGATCTTAATCTGAAAACCAAGATGTTTAAAGGAATGACAAATACATATCTTTTATAAGCTAAAAGTTAGAACTATTGATGATGGCTAATTAATTTGTTGTTTTAACTAATTTGGTGACTAATTATTAATTTGGTAACTAGACAAAACATCATTAATAACATCATAATCTGAATAGATAGTCTTCATTAAAGTTATAGGTATTTGTCTTAGATTTACAAAAAAAAAAAAAGGTTTTTCGACCTCTAGAACTCCAGATATAAGTTAAACATTGAACAGTGTCTGGGTTGCAGGACAAATTTAGACATCTTTTTTGTTGATAAGATTTAAGCTAAAAATGACGGTATTGAGTCTTGAGATCTTTATAAATATTTTAGGCTTACATCTTGTCTTTTCATCAAGATAAACCACACTTAAACTTGATGTTGATAGCTTCAGTTATAACCTAAAAACCAAATGGTGTTCCAATTTGAATAGAACTAGGCCAACTAGGGTTTCTTCTCTAAGCCTAGCCTTATCTTTATTTCTTCACATAAACCTCAATTTTAATAATTAAATGCATCAATTAATCCTCTAAATTGTGAGATGCGTCTATTTTACAAACCTACATTAAAAACCAAGCATTTATCATTAATTAATTATATCTTATATTATCAAACGTATTATTATAACACATGTTTTAAGTTAGGAAATTTAATAATACTTTAAGTGTAATAATATGATATAAAACCTTAATAAAAAAATGCATTTTTAAGTACTTATCATTTGCATAAATAAAATCATTCTTAGAGGACCATTCCTTATTGGTTGATACCTATAGACCTCTACTTTGTCAATAATTACACCTTGGGAAGATAACATTCCTCTTCATTCTCAACCTTACTTTTCTTAATTTATGGCATATTATGATCATCAAGGTCTTAATTTTATAATGGAATCCATCATAATTATCAATATTATGCCTTAACTCGTGATGGAACTTCTAGTATTTATTAGGATTCTCAATAACTTGTGTTTGAAAAAGTGTCGTGAGGTAATTTTCCTTGGATAACATGTTAAACAAATTGCTCATTCTCATCTTCAAGGTAGCCCTTTTTCCTATCATACTTAAAGTCATTGAAAATCATACTTACTCCTTATTCTCTTGTAGCATAGTGGTTTAGTAAGGGATTTGTATTCATATTTAGAACATTTTGATTCTTATCCAATGTTATTTGACCAATCATGTTAATATGAAGGAGCTTTCCTTTGAAAGCTTTATAATTATCAATGTTATATCCACTAGCACCAACGTAATATTTGTATTTGTAGTTATAATGTTATATCTAATAAAGGTAAGATGGTTGAAGGGTTTTCGTTGTGTAAGAGTAATTTATTCAATGTTAACAAGCCATTTAACATTTCTATCAAAGGTAGCATAAAATGTGGTTTTCTTCTAGTAATTCTATAAGGTTGGTTGCTTAGGCTGACATGATCATTTGATGTGGTTGGTTAAAAAGTGGTTGATTTTGTAGGATTGACAAGTAGAGAATTGTAAGGATGAGCTTTAGATTGCCGATGGATATAATATGGAAGGTGTTGAGGTTACTGGTTAAAGATTAATACTACTAGTATTGATATGTTTATTAGACCTCCATTGATTATTCTAATGACCTTTGTATTAAAAATGATTAGTTTTCACCTGGTGCACTCCGTTGTCCTTTCTTTTGCCAACAAACCCTCACTTCTTTTGGTTAGCTTTATACATGTTTAATATGTGCTAAACTACCAACCAAATATTTAAAGTATAGAGCTTTGAAGGTATTTGAGATGAGCAAGATCATTTCTTTTTTGGTTCGAGGATGGATCTGTGTAGCAACTTCAAGCCACCTCTAGGAGTACTCTCTAATGGATTATTAAGGTTATTTTCTATATTTTGCAAACTAGAATGGTCTAAAGCCATATGTAAACCTTGAATAAAATTTACACTAAAGACAAGTGGGGATATTATGTAAAATGAGAGGTTATAAAGTTGAGTTAAAATTTTATAACATTAAAGAAATTGGTGACGTTGTCGCGAAATGAAAATAAGTTCATAAACAAAATAAAAGTAAGAGAAACATATTTAGAATAAAGAAAGGCCTTGAAATTTAGTGATATTATTAATATGACTTATGTATGGACGAAACAAGACACTTTGGATTTTGATGTAGAACCCCATATGGACCAATTTTACAGTATCATCCATAATTATTAATCTGATAGTACGATCATGCTAAAATTTTATGCGGAATTTCTTGACATGTTGTTCTACCCAGGGTTAAATGTTTATGGCAAATAGAGTTTGGGAAAACCTTGTGATAATATTAATAATTGAATTAAAATAGGGATGAATTGTGACACGACCAAAGAGTTGATGTCTTTGTTCAAGTGCAGGAGTGTCAAAGTAATAAATAACCCGGCAATACCGAGGTCGAACCACAAGGAGATTAACTGTATAAACTACAAATAAAGAAATAGATAATAACAGAAAAAGAGTTGAAGAGAGCTTTGAGATGTGATATTGATGTAAGGATTAAACAATGATAAAATAATTATCAAGGCTAGAGGATCCACTAATGGTATTTCAAACAAGTATAGTATAAAATCTTTTTACTACTCAACTGGAAACCATAGACAAAGGAGGTTCCAATCGGATTATAAATTGTTAACATAATTACATTAGTTATCTTATTCGATTAATGCTAATACTTGTAAATGTTGTCAGGTATTCATGATTATAACTTATCTTAACAACAAATCAAGTTCCTTTCATAGCACAAGTGTCGGTTATACCATACGGTTGGGCTATAAAAGTGTCAAGTATTTGTTGTATCAAGGATTATACGACATAAATCTAGATTAACCATTTAACAAGCAAAGTATTAAAAGTGAACAAGATAACAAATACAAAACATGTTAGTATCAAACATTAAAGTCCATGTTGAGTTTATTGATTACTACTTAAAAGTGTATTTTTATCAAGGTTTTATATCATTATTTTGCACTTGAAGTATCAATAACTCCTCAACTAAAGCATGTTTTATAATAACATATCTAATAATATAAGATACCTTTAATTTATGGTAAATGTTCATCTTAAATGCAGGCCTATCACATAAATGAAAGAATTGATTGATGAGTTGAAGTACT